>ENA-ORMO01001734-ORMO01001734.1-human-gut-metagenome-genome-assembly--contig:-NODE-1734-length-21172-cov-4.159398_pt1 | contig 21172 bp, 20 predicted proteins | sample MGYA00242106_ERZ509001 | MGnify/ENA primary metagenome ERZ509001 (study PRJEB26280, sample SAMEA2338736) | human gut metagenome | biome: human gut; feature: human-associated habitat; material: faeces...
TTCATGGTCACTTCTCCTTTTTTATGTGGCTGCCTGCTATATCTTCCCATCCTTAAACGCCCTCATCATCTCGTGTCCCACACTGATACAGGGACCGTATTCCACGATTTCATCCCGTGTAAACCAGCCGGCCTCGCACAGCTCCTCTTCCTCCAGGCATATGGTGTCATTCCCGTCCAGCTCCGCCGTAAATCCGATCATCTCCGTGTCGGTAAAGGCCCAGGGCTGGCTCTTGTAATAGCGGATATTTTTTACCTTGAGTCCAACCTCCTCCATCACCTCCCGCCGGACTGTTTCCTCAAAGGTTTCCCCGATCTCCACAAATCCGGCAATCAGGGCATATCCGCGGTAGGCGCGTCCCCGGTAGCGCGACATCAGGATCCTGTCCTTGTCCGTCACAGCCACGATCACAGCCGGACAGATCTTCGGATACTCTGTCTGCCCGCAGACCGGACAGACCAGCGCGCGCTCGGACTGGCTGTCTACGGTCTCGTGGCCGCAGCGGCCGCAGAACTTCCTGCTCTCCTTCCACCGCCATAGCTGTATGGCCGTAATTGAGGCAAAGGCCTGATATTCCGGCTGCATGATGCGAAAATACGCAGCGCCCTGAAAAGAAAAGCCGGCCGCTTCTCTCCCCTTTTCCTGCCCATCTCTGCCCGTTTTCTCCTGGGTCAGAAGCGCTGCAGCCGGATCGCTGTCCCTGCTCCTCACCATAAAATACGGAATATCGTCAATGGAAAACAGATACTCCGCCCGTTCTGAGAGCTTTGGCACTAATCCGGCTTCATCCACTTCCCCGGCTGTCGGCGGCCCGAACTCATCCGGCTCAGGAAGAGCGCGCTCTGACTCATAGATCGCCTCCCTGCAGTCCCTTTCCCCTCTTTCCTTTCTCCTGGCAAAGAGAATATTTCCCTTTGCAATATACATCAGAAAAGCATTCTTCGTCAGCCTGGGCCTTTTAAAGGAATTATCGTATCTGTGAGGCAAAATGTCCTGTATCATATGTAATCTCTCCTCGTATCATAAAGTAGTAGTGTTTATAGACCCTCTCCAAGGTCTGTATGCTATACTGTTGGAGATACTGTGGATTGGTTCATCCCTCCTGCCACTCGATGGTTTTTGAAAAACTGCAGCTGCAGTTTCTTTGTATATTTGTTAATCAGTTGGATACCGCATGACGTTTTGTTTAGAGCGGGGTTACATTTTAACAACTTCTTTTTCAAATTCTTCTGTATCCACAAAATGATACAGCTTATACTCACCACATGCTAGCCGTAAGCGGCCTGCAAAGCAATACTTCCAATACCATCAAATTTTCTGGCTGTCAAATAAGACACGGTTCAACACCTCCTTAAACTCCTGTTCCGTCCTAATTATACTATGCTCCTATGCTTTCCGCTAGGCGCAGCCAATCTCTTTCGCATAATATTTATATACATACCTATGCATCCAGTTATTTGGCTGCCTGTTATAATAACTATTATGCTGAACCTCAATAGGATAATGGATTTGTCTTTCTGAAAATAAATGTGCGCATCTCTACAGCCGATTGTGTCAACAGCGCCTTAATTTACGTCATCTGACAGGACGGCTTTTTTATCATGTCCAAAACTATCATTCAACAGACCCTATATCCTGATAGCTCCGGATGCAGAAATGGGGCGGGATTCCAATGAATCCCACCCCAACTATTGACATAGAGCCAATTTTTAATGTATCATTTATTTTCCTTCAAAAGAATACGTTTTAGTATCTCAATGCCAAATAGAATGATTAGCAGTTTAAGCAATGGTACTAAAAACATAGCAGTCATATACGTTACATAGTTTGCAGTATACCAAAAAGATTCTCTCCCTACAACATTTCCTGTAGAATCAGCTCCCCAGGCCAAAAACGTATAAGGATGTGCAACTATTACTTCCCACCAGACTGTTTTAAACAGAAACAGAATTAAAATTAAAATTAGAAAAACACGCAGCAATATTTTATTCTGTATCTTTTTTATTGCTGACACCCCCCTAATTAAATTCATATCGTAAAGTTGAATTGTTCGCTGACATCATAGCTATAATTTATATCATAGCCTACGCCAACGCTTACTCCGACACCGGGGAAGGAAAAACCTGAAGAAACAGTTGCGGGGATAGTATATTCAATAGTACCATTACAATATACCGTAGCTGCTTTTGTTCCAGTTACCTCAGCTTCTAACGCAGAAGAGCCCATTTTTGCATTTACATAAGGGCCAACTAAAGAAACATTTGGAGCTCTTACAGCTAATATTTCTATATAGTCATGATTCATATTATCTCGAACTACTTCCATATATACACTGCATTGTAGCTCAAAATCCTTATTGACTTTTTTACTGACACTTCTATGGATATCAACTACTGTTTCAGGATCAATTCTTGCTGCTTTTCGATTTTCGTTAATAAAAGTTTTAGCCTCTTCATAAGAAAGATTATAACTTTGGGCTACAGCATTAATATACTCTTCTTCTGAAACAATTCTATCTGTTACAATAACTGAATCATCATTCTGGGGAGACATTTTTTCAGAAGCCGTGGCAGGTAATACATTTAAAAGTAATATTGAAGTAACTAACAATATGACGGTGAATCTAGTTTTCCACTTTTTCATGATTTAACCTCCTTCATAAACTATTGTTTTTAATATATGTTAGGGGTAAATTTTATTCTCTATAAATAAAAATGGAATATAGTATTAACATCATAAACATAATTCTCAGTTGTCCCTACTCCACCACCAATAGAATAACCAGGAAGATCTAAGGAAGCACTTACATCTGTAGAAATACTATACTGAATAGAGCCATTGCAATAAACTTTAGCTTCCGTTTTACTTTCTACCTTACCCTCAACACCTGCAGACCCCATACTTGCATTTACGTGTGTACCAACTAATGATACGTTAGGAGATTTAATACTCAAGATTTCAATGTACTGTCTGTGTGCATTATCCCTTAACACTTCTAAAAAGGCGGTACACTTTAATTCGAAATCTCGATTAACTTTTTTGGTAACAGTTCTTTCAAGAATAACAACGGACTCAGGATCAATTCTAGCTGCTTTTCTATTTTCATAAATTAGTCTTTCTGCTTCACTATAGGATATATTTTCCTCTGCTGCTACTAAATTAATGTATTCAGAATCAGAAACAATACGGTTTTCGATAGAAATATCGTCTGATATTGTATTTGATGCCATGACTATCAAAGAACCCTCAAACGATAAAATGATAGCTAATACTAAACAAATAAGTTTTTTCATAAAATGTCCCCTCTTTATAGGGTAATTTAAATAGCTCACTGTAGTATTAAACCCATTTTTGACAATTGATCGCTCATCCATAAAATATGCGAATCTGCGATTGTTCAAATTTTAGAAGTCACCAATGTTATCACCCTTTCTTAATTACAAGTGCATATCAGCATTAATAAGAGTATTTCATGAAATTTTGTCATTATATAGATATATTACATTTTTTTATCAGTATTTGTCAATATATTTTTAATTTTATTTCTATAAAATATTATTATCAGAAAGTTGTAACTATTTCTCTCTTTTTTTGATAACGCCTTTTCCGTTGCCATATAAAGCATAGATATTCACGCCTATACCATATAGCTGCCATGGTTCTTGCTAAGATAGAAGATTTCTCCCGCTTTGATCCGCTGGATAAAATCTTAGTACATGCCAGTGTATTTCCGCCAGTTTATCAATTTGGGCAGTTGGAATTTTCTTATTCCTGCATACAGAAACAGGACTCGTGTTATTTTCACTCTGTTCTGAACAACCCGTCAAGCAGAAGATACCCGGCCCGGTAAAAGCGCATCAGCTGCCAGTACATGATACCCTTTAATCCCAGCTCTCCCGCCAGGTTAAACTTGGCCAGAAGGCTTCTCACATCCTCAAACCACACCTCATGGAGAACGCCGTACTGCCAGTAGCGAAACCAGGGCGTCTGAGAGCGCTCATCGAAGTGGATGGGAACCCCATGATCGATCGCAAGCTGAATCGCCTCCATTGTCCCGAGGCTCTCTGCCTTTGTAACCCCTCTCTCGTAAGGAAGCGGCCAGTCATAGCCGTAGTTGGGGATACCCAGCAGAATCTTTTCCCGCGGTATTTCAGTCAGGGCATACTCGGCCACGCGTCTTACCATATGAATAGGCGCAACGGCCATAGGTTCACTGTAGGTATAGCCCCACTCATAAGTCATGAGCATTACCTGGTCTGCAGCCGCTCCCAGATCCCGGTAGAGAATTCCCTCATACAGCAGTCCTCTCTGATCAGCGGATGTCTTAGGCGCCAGAGCCACTGAAACACGGATTCCGTAAACGGAGAAAAGCGCTCTCGTCCTGGCTGCGAAGGCTGCATAACCTTCCCCATCCTCAGGCCGGATATATTCAAAATCAAGATCTACCCCTCTGTAGCCCTTCTCCTGTACCTCCTCCCAAACAGCCCGCAAAAGGCGCTGCTGAAGCTCCGCATCCCGGATCAGCACAGAGGCCAGTTCACTGTTAAAGCGGCCGCCTGCTTCCATGGGCGTCAGCACCAGCACAGCCCGCTTTCCTGATGCCTGGATTTCTCTGAGCAGTCTGTCAGGAGGTGTCAGCGGCGCAATCAGCTGCCCCTCCCTGGTAAATCCATAGGAAAACACCAGAACCTCTGACAGAAATGGCAGCGCCTCCTGAATCACCTCTTCCCTGATAAAGGGATAGGCATATCCCACCGCCTCAATCAGCTGCTTAACCGGCTGTACCGGCTCTGTATCCTCATCCTCCCGGATCAAAAGAGCCTGGCCTACGGCCAGGCGGTATGGGTACTCTATCTGATTGTCGGCGGCAAGACGCTCCACCGGTATCTGAAAGGAAGCGGCAATTGTATCCACACTGTCCCCTTCCCTGACTACAGCAATTTTCATTTATATCATTCCTGTACTTCACTTCTTATCTGCCATTTTATGCAGCGCAGCCCTCTTCCATGCCCTCCTGAGATCTCTATTCCGGAAATTTCTCTGCCGGGCATCCAAAACCTGAGTCTCCGGTAAGCCGCCAAAATTCCTCCTCATTTGAGCCGTCTGCCTCGCTCCTACAGGGGATAAAATTCCGGTTCCATCTGGTGAAAAGCGCAGAGCTCCCGAAACCCCAGCTCCCTTAACCTTCTCCTGACAAAAGGAAACTGTTCGGCAATCTGTTCCGGGCGGTGGGCGTCAGAGCCAAGTGTCAGGATTTTTCCTCCCATATCCCGGTACAGCCTCAAAATATCCTCTGAGGGAGTTAAATCTCCAATCCTGTAGCGAAAGCAGGAGGTATTGACCTCTATCCCCTTCCCCCTCTCAATCACATGAGAAAGAATCTGCTCCAGAACAGGGCGGCTGTTCTCAAACGGCCAGCTCCCGTTTCTGTCGTAGCGGCGCATCAGATCCAGATGTCCCAGCACGCTGTATCTGTCAAAACTCCGGATCACCTTCAGAAGCTCACTGTAATATCCCTCATTGTATTCCCTCTGCGTCTTTCCTCTCTGGTAAGCCTGATTGTCAAATTCCAGATTGTCAACCTGATGGCAGGACAAAATCACAAAGTCAAAGGACTGCTCCCGGAAATCCCTCTCATATTCTCCGATTGTGTGCGTCTGCACTCCAAATTCAATTCCATATTTCAGCCGGATCTGATTTCCGTAAATCGCCCGGCAGCGCTCCAGCTCCCTCTTATATGCGCTGTAATCGCAGTTGTCCTCCCCGCATCTCGCCCCGTAGTCCACATGCTCCGTGAAGCAAAGCTCCTCCACTCCCGCCCGGACTGCCGCCTGAATCTGGGCCTCCATGGGCGTCCTGGAATCCCAGCTGAATTCAGAATGGACATGGTAGTCTGCAAACATTTCGTTTCCTCCCAGTGTATGTTCCGTATCTGTTGTCAACTCTCATCTGCTTATGCATCGCAGGGTCTGCTCTCAGACCACTCCTATCCTACCACCAATTACCGCGTCCTGCAAGCTTCCCTCTTTTCTTTTACTTTTTTTACAAATTTTATATACAAGTCTCCTAACGGCTCTGCCTTGCCGGAAGCTTTCCCACCCTCCCGCAGGAATCCTGTTATCCCATAAATGCCGCAGACAATCAGCATTTCACTGACAGCCCGCGGCATTTTCATTTCAGAATAGGCTTCCTGCAGATTAGTCAGGGTTCCGTTATCGCTCCCTGCCGCCTGTTCTAAGCCTCGTCAATAGCCTTTCCAATATCATGGCGCATATATTTATTGTCAAAATCCACCCACTCTGCAGCCCTGTAGGCGTTTGCCCTGGCGGCCTTCAGGTTTTCTCCAGTGGCTGTCACGCCCAGAACGCGTCCTCCGTTTGTGACAATCCTTCCTTCCCTGTCGAAGGCTGTTCCGGCATGGAATACATAGTATCCATCCTTCTGCCGGAAATTCTCAAGGCCCCGGATGGGGAGCCCTTTCTCATACTTCACCGGGTAGCCGTCAGAGGCCAGAACGACGCAGACCGCTGCATTGTCCTCAAATTCCAGATCGATCTGATCCAGGGTGCCGTCGATGCACGCCTCAAATACCTCCACAATATCATTCTTCATGCGTGGAAGCACCACCTGGGTCTCCGGATCTCCGAACCTGGCGTTGTACTCAAGGACTCTCGGCCCCTTGTCTGTCAGCATCAGTCCAAAGAAAATAATTCCCTTGAACTCCCTGCCCTCCTTCTTCATGGCATCCACTGTGGCCTGGTAAATGTGCTCTCTGCAGAACTGATCCACCTCTTCTGTATAGAAGGGACTGGGGGAAAAGGTTCCCATTCCGCCTGTGTTGAGTCCCTCGTCGCCGTCCTTGGCCCGCTTGTGATCCTGCGCGGAGGTCATGATTTTGATGGTATTGCCGTCTACAAAAGAGAGCACAGACACCTCCCGCCCTGTCATAAACTCCTCAACCACCATCTGATTTCCGGCAGAGCCGAATTTCTTGTCCAGCATAATGCTCTTTACACCCTCTTTTGCCTCCTCCAGCGTATTGCAGATGAGCACGCCCTTTCCCAGGGCCAGGCCGTCCGCCTTCAGGACGATAGGCATGGAAGCCGTTTCCAGATATGCGAGGGCCTCGTCCGCATTGTCAAAATTTTCATAGGCTGCAGTGGGAATCCCGTATTTCTTCATCAGATCCTTGGAGAAGGCCTTGGATCCCTCGAGAATGGCTGCATTCTTTCTCGGCCCGAATACCCTCAGCCCCTCTTTCTCAAATACGTCCACAATCCCCCCTACCAGCGGATCGTCCATGCCGATGACCGTCAGGTCAATCTGTCTGTCTTTTGCAAAGGCTGCCAGCTTCTCAAACTCCATGGCTCCGATGGGAACGCACTCTGCCACCTCTGCAATCCCCGCATTTCCCGGCGCACAGTAAATTTTCTCTACCTTAGGGCTCTGAGCCACCTTCCAGGCAATCGCATGCTCTCTTCCGCCGCTTCCCACAATTAAAACCTTCATCTCGTTGTCCTCCATTTATCTCTGAGTTATCTGAGCGGAATCCGTCCCTACCCGGGCGTCGGCCCCTCTCTCAGAGTCTCTCCCAAACTCTCAGTTCTGTCAAAATTCATCCTCTGCCAAAACGGCCTAAGGCCGGCCTCCCGGACGGAAGCCAGCCTCGAAACTAGCCGGGCCGTTTCCGGCCCTTCTATTTATGAGATCTCCCCATTTGCAATCATGTCGATGGCTTTCGGGAGAAGAACCCACTCGGCCTCCTCCATCACCCGGCGCTGGAGGATTTCCGGCGTATCGCCCGGCTTTACCTCCACAGCTTTCTGCAGAAGGATGGGTCCCGTGTCAGTCCCCTCGTCCACAAAGTGAACGGTAGCCCCGGTAATTTTTACGCCTCTTTTAAGAGCTGCCTCATGCACCTTAAGTCCGTAATAGCCCACTCCGCAGAAGGATGGGATCAGGGACGGATGGATGTTGATAATACGGTTTGGATATTTCTGGATCATAGCTGCCGGGATAGCCACCAGAAATCCGGCCAGCACAATCAGATCCAGCCTGTATTCATCCACCTTGGCCAAAAGAGCCTCATTGAACTGAGCTCTGGTTTCATAGTCCTTCGGTGAAACGCAGACAGCCTCAATTCCATGGTTCCTCGCCCTCTCCAGGGCATAGGCATTCCGGTTGTTGCTGATCACTGCCGCCACAGCGGCGTTTCTGATCTTCTTGCTGTCAATGGCATCCAGGATAGCCTGAAGATTCGTGCCTCCTCCCGACACCATGACTCCGACTCTTAACATAAGTCTACTCCCTTTTCTCCTGCCTCCACAGAGCCGATGACATAAGGAGTCTCGCCTGCTGCCCTCATGGCCTCCATGGTCTTCTCTGCATCTGCCGGATCCACAGCCACGATCATGCCGATTCCCATATTAAAGGTATTGTACATGATGTGCTCCTCTACCTGTCCTTTCTTCGCCATCAGACCAAAGATCGGCGGAACCTCATAGCTGTCCTTCTTAATCACAGCCCTGGTTCCCTCTTTTAACATTCTAGGCACGTTCTCGTAGAAGCCGCCTCCGGTAATGTGGCTGCAGGCCTTAACGGCAACTCCTGCCTCCTTCACTGCCCGCAGAGCCTTCACATAGATCTTGGTAGGGGCAATCAGCGCCTCTCCCAGAGTCTTTCCAAGCTCATCATAATATGTATTTAAGCCCTCTTTTGTGAGCTCATTCTCGAAAATTTTTCTCACCAGGGAAAATCCGTTGCTGTGAACGCCGGAGGATGCCATACCGATCAGCACATCCCCTGCCTTTAAATGCTCTCCGGTGATCATATCCTTTCTGTCAGCCACGCCCACGGCAAAGCCTGCCAGATCATACTCGTCCTCCGGATAGAAGCCCGGCATTTCCGCTGTCTCTCCGCCGATGAGGGCAGCGCCTGACTGGATGCAGCCCTCTGCCACGCCGCTCACGATTGTGGCAATTCTCTCGGGAATGTTTTTCCCGCAGGCAACATAGTCCAGGAAAAACAGAGGCTCTCCGCCTGCGCAGGCCACATCGTTCACGCACATGGCCACACAGTCAATGCCCACGGTGTCATGCTTATCCAGAAGGAAAGCCAGCTTGAGCTTCGTTCCCACTCCGTCTGTACCGGATAAGAGAACCGGATCCTCCATACCCTTAAAAGCCGCTGCGCTGAAGGCCCCGGAAAATCCTCCGATTCCTCCCATAACCTCAGGTCTCATTGTCCCCTGAACAAATTTTTTCATAAGCTCTACAGACTTATATCCAGCTTCAATATCCACTCCGGCGTTCTTGTAATCCATGATTTATCTCCTATCTGCGCCCTGTGCGCACGTCCTATTGTATTCACATCTGCCGCTCTTTCGTATCATAACAGGCTTTAAACTGCAAAGCCCCGCGGGACTATTTCATCTGAGCCACGTACTCCCTGTAGCCGATTTTGTCTAACTTTTCTGCCTTGGAAACGACCTCGTTCTTCATTTCCTCAGAGTATTTTTTTAATTTTTCGAGAAGCTCCAGATCAGAAGCTGCCAGGATCTTCGCTGCCAGAATACCGGCATTCTTTCCGCCGTTGATGGCAACCGTCGCCACCGGGATTCCGGACGGCATCTGAACGATGGAGTACAGAGAATCCACACCGCCTAAATCGGAGGTCTTCATCGGAACTCCGATCACCGGGAGGGGGAACAGGGCGGCACACATACCCGGCAGATGAGCTGCCTTTCCGGCCCCTGCAATGATCACCTTGAATCCTCTGGACTCTGCTGATTTGGCATACTCAAAGAATACGTCCGGTTCCCTGTGAGCAGAAATAACGGTCATCTCAAAGTCAATTCCCATTTTCTCCAGGAAATCAGCTGCCTGTGCCATAATCGGCATATCTGAGTCGCTTCCCATTACAATTCCTACTTTTGCCATAGTGAATTCTCCTTTGTCTTTTATATTTTTACATTAGTTTTGCTAATAATTATCATTCTTTATCTTAGCTTTGCTAATTAATAATACCTGTTTTATCTTCTGACGTCAAGATCAGCGCTTATGAATTATACTTATAAGCAGATATGATCCCTGCTGTTTAACCAGAAGCCCGTCCCCTGCCGGCAGGTTGATATTCCGACAGGCTCGCTTCTAGCATTCCTGCTCCTCCAGCTCCCGAAGCGCCAGATTCAGCTCCTCTGTCCCCGGAAGCACAAACTGCCCTCCCTTAATAATATAGACGCTGCTTCCGTCCTTCTGCACAGCCTCCACCGTGTCAAGCTCTGAGTAGGGAATCGTGATATCTGTGTGGCACCCGAAATAGGCCCTGGACAGATCCTCCCTTCTCAGGATGGAAACCTCGTTATCCCGGGCCACAACCTCTTTCCCATCCGGGTTGTAGACCGGGCTGTCCTCTGACCAGCTGTAGCAGGTATCCCCTACTGCAAAGTGGGGGCCTGTTTTTTCTGCAATCAGAATAGGGAACTTGTCGAGAATCCCGTATTTGATTCCCACCGCATAGGCGGTCGTATTCGTTCCCACTGCAAACTCTCCCATAGGCAGGCTGCCGTGATTCTTCAGGATAACCTGCTTAACCAGCTTTCTGCACTCCTCCTCGTCGGCAAAGTTTTCACAGGTGTAGTCCGTTGTCCTGCCGTTCTCAAAATGAATGCAGAGGTTTCTGAACTGAAAATCTCCGATATAGACATTTCCCACAAACAGCGTTCCCTCTGTGCCCTGAAGCACCGGTGAGGTAAACACCTCTCCAACCGGGATATTCACATCTGCCACGCAGTTCTCAAACCTTGTCTCCCTCTCCGGATGCCCGAGGGGCCTGAGGCTGATTCTGAGATCCGTCCGGTTCTCTCCCCTGCCCGTTACCTTCACATATTCCGCTGTATCGAAAGCATCGATGATCGCCTGCTGGACTCTCTTATAGAGCTCGTAATCCAGCGTATTGATGCGGATGGTTTCCTCAAAAATTTCCGGGAATTTCGCCCCGATTTCCGGGACAGGAAAGGCGATGATCGTAAAGCTGGTTTCGTCTCCCGGAATATACCCGTCCGCGATCTGCATGGACTCGTTGACATAGGCGTGTGTCAGCTTCTCCTGCTTTTCAGCCAGGGAAAATGCCTCCCTCTTGTTTTCCGGCAGGAAAGCCTTCTCCCCGAAGGTCTCCAGCACCGCAGGGCCTCCATAGACAGCTGCCAGGGCTTTGTACTCCTCATAGGCTACCCGGAGCACAGAGAGCTTTCTCTCCTTAAAGGCCTTGTCCATATAGAGGGCATTGTCATAGCGGTGATCATACTCATACTGGCGGTTCGGAGAAAATCCATAGTACCCATTTGTCCTGGAGGGAGTCCTGTTCATGGTTCCCACTGCCGCCCTGCAGAAAATCGGCGAAAGCCCCATCTTTTCAAAATTTTCCACTGCGTACCGCATCATCCGCTCATATCCCAGAGGGCAGCGGATCTGGACAGTCTCCTTCTTTGCAAGATCGCGCCCCATCACCTCGAAGCCTTTCCTGTAGCCCTCTGTGAAGGTATCTGCCATCTTTTTTACAGTTTCCTCCGGCAGGCTGTTTAAGAAGGCAGAAAGAGAGCGCTCCGTATCAGAAATGTACTCTCCGAACTGGTAGAGATACCTTTCATCCGACAGATCCGCATTTCGGATAATGTCTGCCGCAAAGTCCAGGGACGGATCTAAAGACTCCCGAATCCGGTAAGTCAGAGTGACGTCGCAGTAGTCGCTGACAAACCAGTAGAGCACAGACTTTAACTCCTTTTCCTCCGGTTTTTCCCCCTCGAACAGATTGTAGACTTCAATGAACACCTCTTCCAGAATCGTCATATCGGAGAGCCGGCTCTCATAGGCATAGACAATCATTCCCCTGATTTCTGTATAGAGGAAGGAGAGGTATCTCCCGTAGCTTTCCGTCAGCTCCCTGCAGGCGAAAGCCGGGTTGGCAAAGCTCTCCCCATAATTGGCGGGCAAAATATCCTCATAGAGCTTCCCATTCAGATCTTTCAGCTCAGACAGGGACTTTTCTGCCAGCTCCCCGCGGACCTGCATCCGAAAAACCTCCTCGCACAGCAGGATAAACTCCGCCGTTTTCCTGAAATACGGCAGAAAGCGCTCCCCCACGGTTGTCTCGGAGAGTATGGCGCGGATTCGCCCGAGAGCCAGCTCATGCCGTTCCCCTACAGCCTCGTTTTCCTCTTTCCATTTATCTGCATAACGGATCCCCATTTCGTATCTCATCCCCATCATCCTTTCAATCCAATTAATATAAGTACTATCCATAAAATAACGAGAAGCCCGCTTACAGGCGCCCCGATTTTAGCCAGAATATAATTTTTTTCATCCTCCTGAAAAGAGGCTGCGCCGTATACGATTCCAAACACAGCAAACAGAAAGCTGGAAAAGCACACCGCCGCCCCTCCTACAGGGAGATTTCCCTGGCTTTTCACTCCCAGGCCGATGCCTGCGCCCCCAAGAAACAGGGCCGCAGCGGCAAGGCCCAGGCAGATGAAGCTGTTTTTTGCAAGCGGCTTCCTGATATATGAAATTTTTTTAGGTTTCTGAGTCATAGAAAACCCTCCTCATCGCTTTGCAGATTATCACCAGTATGTATCCGGCAATTCCTCCCACAGTATTTAAAAACATGTCGTCCACATCGAAGCTCCCCACCTTGAATACAAGCTGAATAGTTTCTATGGTAAACGTCATCAGAAAGCTCAGAAGAAAAGTATTGTACCAGCGCTTTCCAAGCTCTGTGATAATCGGGAGAATAAAGCCAAAGGGCATGAAGCACACCACATTTCCCACCGTGTTGATGAGAAAGGCTTTCATTCCCAGCAGCTCCCGGTAGGTGTAAAACCGCTTAATCTCCTTGAACAGAGTGATATTGTAATGGTATTCCGTATATTCCGACCGGCTGAATCCGTCGGAAAAAAACATGAAATAAGTGAGCATAAGCAGGTAACAGATAAACAGCACCCAGCACACCTTCTGATGCGTCTTCGTTCTTTTCCACATAAATATTTTAACAGTTCCCCTCTATCTGAAACGCGGCTTCCCGTGAATGCCGCGAATATTTTCTTCTTTCACTCTTTGCCTCCATCCCAAAAAGAGTGTTGCAACTGAAATCACGTAAAAATGCAACACTCTTTCCTCTGCTTTTCCCGGCTGCAGCTTATTTTGCTGCAGCCGTTTCTGTCAAAGCCCTTTATCAAAATGTAATTTCTGATTTACGTCTCAAAAGAGCCGCCCCGCTTACAATAGCCATAATCCCGGCTGCAAGCCCCGTAACAATCATAACGCTTCCGATCACGATACTGCATGCGCCTGCATTGCGCATTGTCCTGTAAACCTTCTCCATCGGACTCATCTCCTTAGCTTTTCTGTTGTTTCTCAGATTACCTTGCCCCATACTGCTCATAGTATGCATCAATGGCAGCCTTGATCTGATCGTCGATCACAATTTTTCCCTGGCACTCTCTGTTGTATAAGTGCTCAACCACATCCTTCATGGAAACGATGGCCGCTGTCGGGAAGCCATAGAGATCCTTTACCTCCTCGAGGGCGCTCTTCTCTCCCTTTCCTCTCTCCATACGGTTCAGGGAAACGATCAGACCTTTCACCTCCACATCGGCCTGAGCCTTGATAATCGGGAAGGTTTCCTCAATGGACTTTCCGGAGGTTGTCACATCCTCGATAATCACTACCCTGTCTTTGTCCTTTAACTTGCTTCCCAGAAGGATTCCCGTATCGCCGTGATCCTTCACCTCTTTTCGGTTGGAACAGTAGCGGATCTCCTTTCCGTAAAGCTCACTGATCGCCATGGTTGTAGCCACAGACAGGGGGATACCCTTGTAGGCCGGCCCGAACAGCACATCGAAATCAAGGCCGTAGTTGTCATGGATGGCTCTCGCATAATACTCGCCCAGCTTGCGAAGCTGCGCTCCTGTCACATATGCGCCTGCGTTCATGAAAAACGGAGATTTTCTTCCGCTCTTTAATGTAAATTCTCCAAACTTGAGCACCTGGCTCTCCACCATAAATTCGATAAATTCCTGCTTATAACTTTCCATTTTCTGCTCCTTTTATGCCTGATTTTTCCAGCACATCCTGCGCTGGGCTCTATTTTACAATTCCGATCAGGCTGTTAATATCCTCCACCTGATACTGTCTCATATACGCTTCTATCCCCTTTACAATCTCCTCTGTCGCATAGGGGTTGTGGAAGTTTGCAGTTCCCACTGCAACGGCCGTGGCTCCGGCCATCATAAATTCAATGGCGTCGTCCGCACACATAATTCCTCCCATTCCGATAATCGGAAGGCTGACTGCGTTGGCCACCTGGTACACCATGCGGACAGCCACAGGCTTGATGGCAGGACCGGAGAGCCCCCCTGTCTTGTTGGCCACAGCGAAGGTTCTCCGGTGGATGTCAATTTTCATTCCGGTGATAGTGTTGATCAGAGAGAGCACATCTGCTCCTCCTGCCTCGGCAGCCTTTGCCATAACTGTGATATCCGTCACATTGGGGCTTAATTTCATAATCACCGGCTGCTTGGCATGCCTCTTCACCTCTCTGGTAATGGCTTCCACGGCCTTCGGATCCTGACCGAAAGCGATTCCTCCCTCCTTAACATTGGGGCAGGAAATATTGATTTCCAGCATGTCTACCGGCTGGTCGGAGAGCTTCTCCACCACGTCGATATAGTCCTCCGTGGTTCTGCCGCAGACATTGACGATGATCTTTGTGTCAAACTGCTTCAGGTAGGGAATATCCCGCTCTGCAAATACCTGAAAGCCCGGATTCTGCAGGCCCACTGCATTGATCATGCCGCCGTAGGTCTCTGCAATTCTTGGGGTAGGGTTTCCCGGCCACGGGATACTGGCAACTCCCTTGGTCACTACAGCTCCCAGTCTGTTTAAGTCTACCATTTCGCCGTACTCAGCTCCGGAGCCGAAGGTTCCGGAGGCTGTCATAACCGGATTTTTGAGCTCCACTCCGGCCAGATTCACCTTCATGTTCATTACAGCTCCACCTCCTCGGCTAAGAATACAGGCCCGTCCTTGCAGATCCGCTTGTTGTTTACATTGGTGTGGTGATCCACATCCTTTGACTTGCAGACGCAGGCCAGGCAGGCTCCGATTCCGCAGGCCATCTTTTCCTCTAATGAGATGTAGCAGCGGATCTGATGTTCTCTGGCGTACTCCTTCAGTGCGCGGAGCATGGGAGTCGGGCCGCAGGCGTACATCACGTCGGCAGTCAGCCCATGTTCACGGATGGCGTCAAGAACATTTCCCTTCGTCCCTGCACTTCCGTCCTCTGTGGCCACATACACCTGGCCCCAGGCCTCGAACTCTTCCTTTAAAAACAGATTTTTATCACGATAGCCCAGAATCATCTGCTTTTCGCAGTCAAGCGTTTTGGCAAGCTCCAGCATGGGAGGGATTCCGATTCCTCCTCCGATCAGGAATACCTTCTTCCCCTCTGTGGGGAATCCGTTTCCCAGCGGTCCCATGATTTCAATAGAATCTCCCGGCTCATAGTGGGAAAACTCCTCGGTTCCCGCTCCTGCAATCCTGTACACGATGCGCAGGCGCCCCTCTTCCCTATCAATCTCGCAGATGCTGATTGGCCGCGGAAGAAGCCTGGATCCATCCTTTGTATAGACAGAAATAAACTGTCCCGGCTTTGCCTGTTCTGACGCCTTCGTGGAAATCCACATGCTGTAGATCCCAGGGGCCAGCATTTCCTGGCTGTACACAACAGCCGTTTCCTTTATCTGTGCCATTTTTCTCTCCCTGTTGTACTCCGCGTGCTTTTTTCTTTTTATCTCTTTGATTCACGCGGTATTTTATTTCCATTTCTGAAAATCTTTCCTGTATTCCCTGCCCCGATTCTTTCCGGCTGCAGCGCAGGCCTGCAGGCCTGACCGCCGGGAACCTGCACACAGTTCATACAGTTTTTCCGTTTTACAGTACGCGGCCAATATCGGCAATCATATCGATAACTGCCTGCCTGGAAGCCTCGCCGAAATGCTCCGGACCGAACTTTGCGTAGGTATCCTTCTTATAGGCAGCAATAATTCCTCTGGAAGAGTTTACGATTGCTCCGAGTCCGTCCTGGTTAAAGCAGTATTTCAGATCCTCGGCAGTTCCGCCCTGGGCTCCATAGCCAGGTACCAGGAAGTATGTCTTCGGCATGAGCTTTCTCAAAATTTTGCTCATCTCCGGATACGTAGCGCCCACTACAGCGCCCACATTGCTGTACTCTCCGTCCATGGAGGCGCTGCCCCACTCTACAACCTTTTCAGCTACCAGCTCGTACAAAGGACGGCCGTCAATCAGCCTGTCCTGGAACTCGCCGCTGGACGGGTTGGATGTTTTCACCAGCACGAAAATTCCCCTGTCACACTCATTGCACACATCCACAAAGGGTTTCACGCCGTCTGTTCCCAGGTACGGGTTTACTGTGATGTACTCTGTGTCAAAGCCGCTGTAAGTTTTGCTTCCCACCTGGACTTTTCCGATATGGCCCGCTGCATAGGCTGCAGAGGTAGAACCAATATCTCCTCTCTTCACATCTCCAATGACAATCAGTCCCTTTTCCTGGCAGTACTTTACGGTCTTGTCGTACGCTGCAAGCCCTGGAAGGCCGAACTGCTCATACATGGCAATCTGCGGCTTTACGGATGGAATCAGATCGCAAGTCGCGTCCACAATCTCCTTGTTGAACTGCCAGATTGCCTCTGCTGCTCCTTCAAGCGTTTCACCGAACTCCTCATATGCCTTTTTTGTCACATGCTCCGGGATATAGCTTAACATCGGATCCAGGCCAACACAGATCGGAGCCTTTGTTTTCTGAATTTTTTCAATTAATTTACTTACCATCTTATCCTCCTGTTTTCCAGACTTTACCTAGTTTAATTCTAGCTTAATTCTAACTCATTTTATCATAAGAGAGAGGGGGGATCAATAGCGTTATAACAGGAAGTATGCATCAAGGCTGCTGTCAAATAGTCATTGTCACTTTTCCTTACGGATAAATATGTGCTGCATATCAGCCCGCACTGATTCAGAGAGCTGCACTCTGTTAGATGCGGTTACATGTCCATGCAACATTCTTTAAAAGGGAAAAGAAGCATAATCCCAGCAAACTCAGGGGGGGCTGCCTCTTTGCTTTTCTTTAACTGTCGAATTCGGAATCATATCTTCACGAATTAATCCTGCTTCCCATATGGTGTTTTCAGTTCTGCTGCCATCAACAGCGATTCCTTTCCGTCAAGATCATAAGTAATCATGTTATGCCTCGGCTCGATAAAAGATGTTGAACCGCCAATACCAAAATATTTTTCAAAAAATGTCTTTAACTTATCAATGACGCCTTGCTTCTTCTTCGCCCTGGCGCCAGTGCCGCCGAAGCGTGAGATCGGAGGCAGGAGTTTATCAACGTCAGTCCCGGTTGTCTTGATCTCCCCGTCCCGGAAAGCGTTCTCCATGAACTTCCGGGTGTCCTCCGGGCGCAGCCTTTCTTCCGTGATAATCTCATCAAGGTCTTGTTCCCGCCGCTGGGCCACGTAGTTATTCCATTCGTCCATGACGTCATTCACCTCATTGATCCCGGCGATAAAGTTCTCGATCAGCTGTTTCTTGCTCCGCAATTCCGGACTGGCATCTACGGCTTTACGGATCGTGATCAGCACTTCCTTATCTTCACAGTGGGTATCGTGATACTTTTTCACGAGCATCAGGATATAATCAATGTTAATCTCGATCTGGTGGATCAATTCCACCTCAAAGACCACATCATCCGTGATGTCCGTGCTTTCTCTCCGTTTGCGGCTCCACTCGTCTCGTAAGTCCTGATAACGCCCCAGATAATCCTGCAGATCACGCTCGGAAATCCTTTCCTTACCTTTAAAGTCATCAAAGGATATCAGAAGGTTTCGCATGCGGAGAATAGCGCCAAACAAGGCAATAAACTCTTTCTGGTTCTGCTCCCCGGTGATTCGCGGCTCCGACAATGGAAATTTCTGATTCAGTTCTTCTATCAAATCCACGTATCCAGGCATTGGCTTCCCGTCTATGGATTCGTACCCGTAATAATAATCTTTAAAACTTTGCAGGAGGACGATTCCTCCGGCATTTTTATCCCCAAACAGGGAAATGGCGCTGTCCACACGCTTTTGCAGGTTCCGGAAGCACACGATATTCCCAAAGGTCTTAATGGAATTCAGGATACGATTGGTACGGGAAAACGCCTGGATCAACCCATGCATCTTCAGGTTTTTGTCCACCCACAGTGTGTTCATAGTCGTGGCGTCAAATCCTGTGAGGAACATGTTCACGACAATCAGCAGATCCAGTTCCTTGTTCTTCATACGCAGTGACACATCTTTATAATAATTCTGGAATTTCTCACTGGAGGTGTCATAATTTGTATGGAACATTTCGTTATAATCCCGGATCGCTTCTTCCAAAAACTCCCGGGACGGCTGGTCAAGAGCAGAAGTGTCTTCCGAATTTTCCTCATCCAGAATGCCATCTGTCTCCCCTTCATTTGCGCCATAGCTGAAGATGGTCGCAATCCGCAGCTTCTTGGTCGGGTCTTCCGCCATCTGTTTCTTAAACTCCGTGTAATACAGTTTAGCCATCGGCACGCTCGCCACCGCGAAGATAGAATTAAAACCACTGATGCGCTGTTTCCGCTTGATTTCTTCCACTTCGTCACTCTTGGCAGATGCCACTTCCTTGATATTCACCAGTGTATTATATACGTAGGTTTTATCGCCACGGTACGTCTTCTGATCGAAATGCTCCAGGATATAGCTGGTCACAAGCTGGATGCGCTTGGGCGCCATCATGGCCTTCTCCCGGTTAATATCCCAGACCATCTCATCCGTGATTACTTCCTCAGCCTTCATCGTCTGGACATAATCTACCCGGAATGGGAGTACATTCTTGTCATTGATTGCATCCACAATAGTATAGCTGTGAAGCTGGTCGCCAAACGTCTGCGCCGTAGTAAAGAATTCCGGGTTTTTCGCCCTGCCCGAATTCACGGAAAAGATTGGTGTGCCGGTGAAGCCGAACAGATGGTATTTCTTAAAGTGTTTCACAATCGCCGTATGCATGTCCCCAAACTGGCTCCGATGGCACTCGTCAAAAATGATGACTACGTGTTTCGTATACACCTCATGAACAGGGTTCTTCTTGATAAAGGTTGCCAGTTTCTGAATGGTCGTAATAATGATATGGGCTTCCACGTCCTCCAGTTGCTTTTTCAAAACCACAGTGGATGTATTGCTGTTCGCCGCCCCCTTTTCAAAACGGTCATATTCCTTCATGGTCTGGTAGTCCAGATCCTTACGGTCTACCACAAACAGCACCTTATCAATATATGGCAGCTTGGAAGCAAGCCTCGCTGTCTTAAAAGAAGTCAGGGTCTTGCCGGAACCTGTGGTGTGCCAGATATAACCGCCGCCTTCCACGCTGCCATATTTTTTATAATTGTTGGCAATCTCAATCCTGTTAAGGATACGCTCCGTAGCTGTGATCTGATAAGGACGCATGACCATCAGCATATCCTCGGACGTAAAGATACAATATTTTGTCAAGATATTTAAAATCGTGTGCTTTGCGAAAAAAGTCTTCGTAAAATCGATTAAGTCAGAGATCACACGGTTATTGGCATCTGCCCAGAAGCAGGTGAACTCAAAACTGTTACTGCTCTTGGTCTTACTTGCACCTTTCTTCTTATGTTCCCGTTCTGCATTCCACCGGGTACTGTTAGAATAATATTTCGTATTCGCTCCGTTGGAGATAACAAAAATCTGAATGTATTCATACAGCCCGCTGCCCGACCAGAAAGACTCTCTCTGGTAGCGCTCAATCTGATTGAAAGCCTCTCGGATGGCCACGCCCCTGCGTTTCAGTTCTATATGTACTAACGGGAACCCGTTGACCAGCACTGTAACATCATATCGGTTGTCGTGCTTTGCCCCGTCTTTTGTACTGACCACATACTGATTGATGACCTGCAGATGGTTATTGTGGATATTTTTCTTATCGATCAGCGTGATATTCTTAGTCGATCCATCGTCACGGCGCAGATTCTGGATATGATCCTCCTGTATCTTCCGGGTCTTTTCCACGATGTGTTCATTCGGGTTTGCTATGGCATTGTGGAAAAAGTCCTCCCATTCCGTATCGGAAAAGGTATAATGGTTCAATTCCTCCAGCTGCCTGCGGAGATTACTGACCAGATCACTCTCCGTGTGGATTGGTAGGTATTCATAGCCCTGCTCACACAGCATGCGGATGAATTCCTGTTCCAGAGCGGCTTCGCTCTGGTAACTGTCGGAACGCTTCTTTACCGGCTCATATTCCGTGACAACGGTATTTTCTGACGTTTCCGCCACAATATTAAAATATGGCACAGCATTTCGCCTCCTTACTTTTTCTGTAGTTCTTCAAAGGATAATAGCTTATCCCGATAATATTCATACTGCTTCCGGCGTGCCTCGATCTCCGCCGGTAGGCCTGCAGACAGGTCGTTACAAAGGGCATGAAACTTACTCAACACATTCACAATTTCCTGTTGCTTTTCTATACTCGGAAAGGCAAGCTTATATCCTGCAATCGTTTTTCCTGTTAATGACGCTCTGGTTGTAAAAGCACAATGGCTTGTAACATACTGTCTGAAATCATCTGTAGCGAAACAAAACGCACAATATTCTGGCAATAACAAATCCGTTTTGGGTGTCGCCTTAATGGTAAATCCATTAAAAACACAATCTTCTATGTCATCCAGCATCACCGACGACCATCCCACATCTTCCGCCGTTTCCGATGTTCTGGTAAAAAATACATCTCCACGATGAACTTTCAGTTTTTCAACCTCAGCAGGCGTACATTCTACCAACGCAGTAATATCTTTCTCCCTAAGAAATCTGTTATTATAAACATCTGTATATCTGATGAAGGGAATTCCTGTTCCAAAGAAATCCTTTCCTTTGCTCAATCCATTACGGAAATCAAACAAACTTCCCATCGGCAGTGTAACATAGCCAAACACATATTGAATAAGCCTAATTGCGTTCAGTTCTGTCTGTCTGTCTGTCTGTCTGTCTGTCTGTCTGTCTGTCTGTCTGTCTGTC
>ENA-ORMO01001737-ORMO01001737.1-human-gut-metagenome-genome-assembly--contig:-NODE-1737-length-21129-cov-8.817026_pt1 | contig 21129 bp, 18 predicted proteins | sample MGYA00242106_ERZ509001 | MGnify/ENA primary metagenome ERZ509001 (study PRJEB26280, sample SAMEA2338736) | human gut metagenome | biome: human gut; feature: human-associated habitat; material: faeces...
TCGGCTGAACGTTCAAATAAACGTGAGAAAATAGACTTTCAATTAGAAAGCGGCAGACACCGATCAACTAAGATGTGGTACTGCCGCCTATATCACATCCTCATGCTACAGCATTTGGATGCCTGGGATTTGCCCTTTGAATCCACCCTGAGAAAGTTGATTTTAAATGTGGCATAATCCTTTGATTATTATACACTATTTTTCAGGCATAGCGACAGTTATGTCTATTTTCTGTGTTCTTTTTTCTGTTCCGAATCATATTTACTTTTCAAAGTACACATCTCGGCAGCTGCCGATAATAATCACTCAAGATTCCGAGAGATCATGGTTTAATATCAGAGTTGAATTTATTATAGCACTTTTAAATATATTGTTCCACATAATGTTTCACGTGAAACATTAAATTTTAGGAAATTAATATAAGATTTATTAGTAAAATTTTATAAATGTGAGTTAAAAATGAATGAATACACCTTTTTCTCATATCATAATTTTAAAGTATCGTAAAAATCATTCTATAATTTATGAAGAAAAACCAAATAAAAACTATGATATATAGTTTTTAGCAAATTTCCATATAACAGTAGTTTGCAAAAAAATAAAATTATAAAATAGTTTTTAATATCAGCTTCTTATTCCATATGCAAACCGCAAATATGAGACATATCAACAAATCATATCTATTAATGACCACGCCGTCAACAAAAAATATCAGCCACGAAATTCTGCTATTGATACATTTATATTCAAAATACATTTGTTTTTCGTACGAGACTTATCATATAAATAACAATATATTAATATACATAATAACCGTATCAAAATAATCTAAAAATAAACTATAGCAATAATAGAGTTTTTATAAAACATCAGTGAATAGTCTAATTCTTGGATAAAAACATTTATTCTCTTATCTATTTTCCATTCAAAAAATGTTTCACGTGAAACATTTTATTATCCTATTTCTTTAAACTTTGTGTTTTTTAATTGCAAACTTTGAAACATCAATTCCCCATCTAGCAAACATAACTATATTTCAATATTTCCAATTAAACAATGTATCATTATTGATTCTTTTCCATAACATAATTTTTAAGAGGGATTTCTTTGCGTACCACCTGCTGTTCTTTCAAAACCTTATATCCTCTTTTTTCAAAAAAGGGCTTCGCCGTAATGGAAGCATGTGTCACTATCCTTCCCTGAACTTTTGATTCTAATTGATCACAAATAGCAGTAGCAATTCCTTTTCTCTGATTATTTTTGTGTACATACAATCTGTCAAGATATCCAGTTGTATCTATATCACCAAATCCTACAATAATACCGTTTTCAACTGCAACAACAGTAAAATGTTCTTGAAAAGACCGATCCCACTTTTCTAAATCCATCTGTACTGATGCCCATGCATCTAACTGTTCTTTCGTATAATCCTTTGCATTTACGGTATGAACTGTATTATAAAACAATTCTGTCAATTCTTTGCAATCCGTCGATTCATATTTTCTGATAAACATTGTAAACTCCTTCTTTTATTATGGTCATTTTAATTCTATATTTATTTCATATTTTTATCAATAATTACGCGCCAGGGTACTAAAATAAGACTACAACCTTTTAAACTCTTCATATAAATTTTTCCAAGACATTTAAGCAATCATATACCAAAACACCTCGCGGTATAATGTCTATGACAGTAAATATTTTTCTTTAAAAGTATAAAAATATGATTCACATTATTAACAAAAGCTACAAACTATGATACTCTTAAATTAAATAGATAGTTAATATAAGCAGATTAAGGATATCTGCATTATCACAAAAACAAATTTTAAACTTATGGAGGTGTACAACAAATGTATATTAAAGTAAATTTGAATAAATTAAATCTTTTACTTTTGTTATTAGGGATATTCCTCTACTATAAGATTTATTGAGGATGTTATTCGTTTTTTATATTTAAGATATTAGATTTAAAACTAGAATTAATTAATGTCCTGGATATGATTTTTATTGCTATTTTTGTTCTTTCAGTTGTACCTTGTTCTTTTGCCATCAGATATTTGACAAGGAAATTCTTAGCAAGATAATTATAAACATCTATATTTTCTTTAAAGTGATGTTAAACTCAATGCCTCATTATATAACATTTAAAATTTATATCCACTATAAATCCTTATTTGCTTTATATATAACAAGGCTTAAATCCCTTCATCTGCTAATCAGCTATTATATGTATTTGAAAATATAAATAGTTAAATCAACACCTATGAGTAAAAATGTTTCACGTGAAACATTTTTACTCATAGGTGTTTTCAGGATCAACTTAAATATAATTTATAATTTAAAACATACAAAAATAATAAACCCAAAAGAGCTTTTACAGCATTCAATATATCGACAATTATCATAGTCGCTTAAAAGATTACTTGTTCAATTTTAATGGTATTGCAACCAAATATCTTAATAACTATTTGATTTAAAATAACCTGTTCATCCACTCAAAAATACAGATTTCAAAAAAATATATCTAACATTTCCATTAGCTACACCAAAAGCAATACTATTTAAAATGTTTCAACGTGTCCAGCATTATCTTTTATTTACTGGATAAAGCTTATATTGACAATTCTTATTCTTTTAGTTTATGGCTTGTACATTCTCCCCAAAAAAAGATTAACAATGTTGAAAATTCCTGTTTTAAGGAAGGATAGCTCCCCTCATTTTTTCAATATCTAAAGATTAACTATATTTCCATACATAGGCTTACAGAATATAATACTTTTATAAAAAGCAAGAAATGTTTCACGTGAAACATTTCTCACTTTTCCTGTCTCAAAATCCCTTTAATCTCCGGAATAGCTTTCCCTTCTTCCCTCAAACTTTTTATAAAACGAATTCGTTCCAGACTTTCCTCCCGTTTATATCTCCGAATCAGATTATGCTCTGGCTGCACATAGGGAATCATTCCTTCCTCTGTATAGAATTTCAATGTACTGTATCTCATCTCTGTAAGCCTTACCAATTCTCCAATAGTCACATATTCTGCCTGTTGGATTACTTCTAAACTTCTCTGTCTCGACACATCTTTACTCCTTAATTTGTATTTAATACTGTCAGTGCCGTCATCATTGCAATGATATTATCAATATAATCGATCATATACTTTACTAATTTTCCTGCTTCGGAATTTACAATTTCTTTTAGCTTCTGACGTATTTCTTTTTGCTCAAAAGCTGAAAAATATGTTTTAATAATCCTGCTTCTTTCCAGCAGAACAACCAGGCATACAATATCCTCTGTAATCTTTCCGTCTTCCAGTATTTCCGCCCGTATCATATCGATCACATGGTGAACCGCTTCTCTGGAAGGCACATAAGATTTCTTTCTTCCAATTACGCCATTCGTCTCTGTAATAGAAACAAGTCCCATGTCAGCAAGAGAATCACCCACAGCTCCCATAAAGTCTTTAAGTTTCTTATCTGAAAATGAGTAATTATACTCCTCTATGATCTTTTCTACTTTTACCGGTCTTCCCTGATCAATAAAATCATATAATGGATGCAGATAAGGTTTATTTTCAGGCAATGAATTTATTACCATTACTTTCTTCTTTTCCAGCTGAATACAATCTGCCATCTGCAATTCCAGAAGTCCTGCCGCTACCATACAGACAAGTTTATTTGTACCAAAACCGGAAATTTTTCCTTTTTCATTCATTGCGCAAAGCATATATTCCTGTGTAATTGATAAATCCTTCATATGTTGTCCTTCCTTTCTGAAGTATAGTCAGCTTTTTTAATTTGTTCTTTGAACTAATATAGTCGGTGTACAAGGAACAGCGACCGTATTTCCATACACTGACGCTGCCAAATATCAAATAACTGCTATTCCAACTTCTTCTTACATTTCCATTGCCTATTACTTGCTACTTACGATTTAAAATATCATATATTCCTAAAAAATTCAATTTAAAACCCTGTATTTATTAGAACAGAACAGACGCACCTATTTCTCGCGGAAAGTTTTTACAAAAAAAATCTTACTCAATGTACCACTTTTATAGTGAATAAAAAACACCCCTGAATGGACCAACATGCATCCATTCAAGGGCATTCTCATTTTGTTATCTGGTATCTTTTATATCCTCTCCATCCACCTGCTGCCAACAGAAATGCCAAAATCACATAAACAATCGGAAGAACCTGCATCTGTGTAAAGTACCTTCCAAACAACGAAACCAGGCGGCAGTCAAGAAGATTCCAGACTGCAAGGATATTGGAAGGGAAGCAGTTCCACAGCTGAACAGCCATTCGGTATTGATCCGGGATGCTGATTACCAGAGAAAGGAGCAAAATCCCTGTCATAATCGCCATCGTTCCCATACCTGACTTCATTTTTTCTGCGCAGAACATGGCAAAGGCTGATTCCAGAACAGCGGCAAAAATAAGCAGTATAATCTGGCTTCCAATTACCTGACCGATGGTAAGAGGATAGGAACAGGCTGCGTAGATCAGCTGTATCCTTACATCCAGCCCGTGAAATCCATAAAGTATTAAAATCGGTATTACCGAACTCAGAATAAGACACAGGGTTCCTCCTGTTCCAACCGTCAGTCCTGCTGTTATTTTCGCCCCGTACAGCCTGCCTTTTCCATATTTACAACAAAGATTCAGCTGATCCATTTTTCGGAAATGTTCGTCTGCAAATATAGATGGTACGGCAACTGCCACAAAAATCACCTGCATCATGGCCATTGTATAAAAAACTGCGATCAGTTTTCTTTCTCCGGCTGTATATCCATAAGTAAAAGGCTTTTCTATCCCTGCCTCCTTCTGCTTCCAGTAAGCCTTCTCTCCTTTTGTCAGACGTGCATCTTCCATATTATTTTGCAAAAGTTCCTGCCTCTGCTGATACAGTTTCTCTTCTGTAACTTCACAGATATAGTCAGAGGGAAACAGACCGTTCAAAAAATACCAAAGTCCCTGCGCATATTCTTTATCCCTGTATTTTTCAAGCAGCCTGTCATTCACCTTTTCTCCAACAATTTCCATTTCCTTTTGTTTATTTTCGCGGATATACTGGACGATTCCAGGTTCCTCCGGATCAAATCCAACATCACTGACAAACACGATAACTGCAGAAAGTATCATCATAATCCCAAGAGTTACCCATATGATCTTCCGGCGAAACAGCTTCAGGTATTCATATTTCAATATATTTCCAAATTCACACATAAGCTTCTCCCTCCCCAAATTTTTCCAGATAAAAGCTTTCCAGATTTTCTCCAGTTTCTTCCCGGGAGCCTTCAAAAATCATCTGCCCTTCCTTCATAATCAGGATTTTATCTGCAATATGCTCTACATCTGATACAATATGGGTAGAAAGAAGGACAATATTATTTTTTCCCTCACTGGCAATCATATCCCGGAACCGTACTCTTTCCTTTGGATCAAGCCCGGCAGTAGGCTCGTCCAGAATCAGGACTTTTGGGCTGTTCAAAAGCGCCTGGGCGATTCCCAGTCTGCGTATCATTCCTCCGGAATACGTTTTGATCTTCTTTTTTTCCATTCCGGTCAGCCCGGTCAATTCTGTCATCTCCTTACAGCGTTTTTTTGCTTCTCTTTTTGGGATTCCTTTTAACGATGCCAGATACATAAGAAAATCCATTCCTGTAAACTCCGGATAATACCCAAAATCCTGCGGAAGATAGCCCAGCGCCTCTCTGTAGACTTCCTCCTCCACATCTCTTCCATCCAGTGTTATCGTCCCTCTGTCCGGCTTTAAAATCCCGCAGATCATACGCATAAGCGTGGTTTTTCCTGCACCGTTGGCTCCCAGAAGTCCATATACCCCAGGTGTCAGTTTCAGAGAGATCTGATCTGCTGCTATTTTATTCTTAAACTGTTTTGATACTCTGTCTATGATAAGCTCCATACCAATTCCTCCGACTGATGTAAAATTCTTTTTCCTTCCCTTACTGTCAGAACTGCCAGAATAACCAGAGAAAGCACCCATCCCACAGGCTCCATAAACAAATAAATATTAATCTTACTGTAAATGATTCCAGAAACGCACAGACTAATCAGAATACAAACTGTACTGCACAAATAAATACTTTCTTTTCCATGAATTTTTCTTACTATTGCAAGATTACAAAAACAGGATAAAAGATATGGAAACAGGATCATAAGTGCTGCAGAAAGAAGTCCGTAATTTTCATTTCTCATGAGCAAAGGAAAAAGAACCGCTAAAAGCACTGCATTTTCTATTCCCAGGATTGTAAATTTTGCCATAAGAACCGCTTTCATCGAAAATTTCGATGCCATCTCCAGTTCTGCCATTCCATATCGTACCGACCGGCTTCCCTCTGCCACAAAAGAAAGAGCTAACACAGGAATCATTGATGCCAGAACACTGGTAAACTGCTTTCCTTTGTCTGTCCCTACACAGAGCCCGCAGATAAAAACCACAGCTGATACCATCCAGTTCCATTTGCGTATATATCCCGCCTGGCTCCATAAAAAATCCCAGTTACTGATTCTGGGTTTTGGTAATTCTTCCAAAAATGCCTGCTTTCTTAATGGTTTCGGCGGTTGGTACAGCTTTTTCAAATCTTTTTTCAACTTTCGCTTCATTTTTCTCCCTCCATTTCCTTTTTCAGTTTCTTCATACACTCCTTTTCCTTCCTGTACAGCGCAAATCTGGAAATGCCCAGTATCTCTGCTGTTTTTCCCACAGAAAGTCCATTTACATAGCGCAGAAAAACAAGTTCCCTCTGCCATGCATCCAGACTCTCCAGGGCTCTTTTCAGATCCATATTCAAAGCCATCTGTTCCTGTGCATTGTCTGTACAGTCAGGTATCTCCTCTGACAGCTCTTCCTTTTTCTGTTTCCGCATAAGATCGATACAGAGATTTCCGGCAATTTTGTACAGATAGCTGATTTCTTTGCCCATATCCTTATAAGTATTGTTTTCCAAAAAACGGAGAAAGGTTTCCTGTGTCACATCCTCTGCTGCCTGCTGATGTCTCAGCTTCATATAGCAGTACCGGTATATTTTGTCATATTGTTCATCCAGATCTGTACGCATCAGAAATCCTCCTCTCATAATATGTAACGGACAGACAGTGGTAAATGTGCGGAATTTTTTTTATAAAATAGAAAAATGCCATATTTTATGGTACACTGTTTTGTAGTATCCGGTATTTTACCACAGAAAGAAAAGAGGAACCTAACATGTTATATTTTGAAAACGACTACTCCGAAGGAGCTCACCCAAAAATCCTCCAGCGTCTGATGGACACCAATATGGAGCATTTATCCGGTTACGGCTTTGACACCTACACACTTTCCGCAAAAGAAAAAATCCGGGAGCTCTGCGGCTGTCCGGAAGCTGACGTTTATTTTCTTGCAGGCGGTACACAGACAAATCAGACGGTTATCGATTCTGTTCTGAAAAGCTATGAGGGAGTCGTTGCCGCCTCTACAGGTCATGTCAGCGCCCATGAAGCCGGCGCTATTGAATTTACCGGTCATAAAGTCCTGACGCTGCCCCAGAAAGACGGCAAAATCACTGCTGAAGATCTGAAAAATCTGATCGATACGTTCTATGGAGACGAAAGTCATGAGCACATGGTTTTTCCGGGTATGGTATATATTTCCCATCCTACCGAATATGGAACTCTTTATACAAAAAAAGAGCTGGAAGCCATTTCTCAGGTCTGCAAAAGCTACCGTCTTCCGCTCTATATGGACGGCGCCCGGCTGATCACCGCCCTTGCCTGCCCGGAAAATGAACTGACTCTTACGGATATTGCAGAGCTTTGTGATATCTTCTATATCGGAGGAACAAAAGCCGGAACGCTGTGCGGAGAAGCCGTTGTTTTTACCCACAAAAATACACCTGCACATTTTCTCACCCTGATCAAGCAGCATGGAGCGCTTCTTGCCAAGGGCCGTCTCTGCGGTGTGCAGTTCGATACCCTGTTTACCGGAGATCTTTATAAAGAAACCGGAAAAAATGCCATAGAGACCGCTTCTCTTCTCAGAGAAGGACTGAAGGCAAAGGGATATACCTTTTATAACGATTCTCCTACAAACCAGCTTTTTCTGGTCATGGAGGACGCGCTGCTTGAAAGGCTGAAAGAAAAGGTCGTATTCAGCTTCTGGGAAAAGGCGGACGATACCCGTACAGTGATCCGTTTCGCCACAAGCTGGGCTACTTCCAGACAGGAAGTCGAGACACTTCTTTCTCTTTTTTAGCATTGTAAATTCATGATTTTTGACGTATAATAAGGACAGTCAAAACATGTGAAAAGGAGGTCAGACATGAAAAAAAACAAGAACCGTTTTGCCACTTTTGCGGTGCTGTTCGCCTCCGCGACAGCCATCATCCATATTGGGAACAAGATCATTGCCGCATCTGCATCTCTGAAGGAAATGCTGGATTCCAACAGACGAAATTACTATAAATGGCGTTTTGGAGAGATTTTTTATACAAAAAAAGGCAGCGGAAGCCCTGTTCTTCTGATCCACGACATGCTTCCGGGAGGCTCCGGTTATGAATGGATCAATATTGAAGAAGAACTTGCAATGGAACACACCGTATATACCATCGATCTCCTTGGCTGCGGCCGTTCCGAAAAACCGGGGATGACCTATACGAACTTTGTTTATGTTCAGGTAATCTGTGATTTTATCAAAAATGTGATCGGAGAAAAAACAGATGTGATCGCAAGCGGATTTTCCGGCTCTTTTGCTGTTATGGCCTGCCGTAATGAAGGCAGTCTGTTTAACAAGATCATGCTGATCAACCCGCCGGCGCCTGGAAATATGACCCAGATGCCGGGCAAAAAAGACAAACTGCTGAAGTATTTCCTTGAAGTTCCGGTATTCGGAACTCTGGTCTATCACATGATCGTATCAAGAGAAAACATCAATAATCTTTTTATTGAAAATATGTTTTTCGATCCTTTCCACCCGGATCAGAATATGCTTGACGCATACTATGAAGCCGCTCATAAAGGCGGCGCCCAGGCTAAAGCAGCTTATGCCAGCAAAGCATCCCGCTTTATGAACATCAACATCCTTCCGGCGCTGAAAAATATTGACAACAGTATTTTTATTATCGAAGGAGAAGCGGAAAACAACGGGGACGCTGTAATAGAGGCATATCAGGAAGCCAATCCTTCCATTGAGGCTGTCATGATCCCCCGTACAAAGCATCTTCCTCATGTGGAAGACCCGGAAAAATTCCTGGAACAGGCGGGAATTTTCCTTTAAAACACAAAAAATCCGGTCAGACTGAATTTCTTCAGTCTGCCGGATTTTTTTACTGTACGTTTTCAGAAATGGAGGTTCTTTATCAATATCCTAATATTATTCTGTCTCTTCTGCAGCGGCCGGATCTTCACTGGCAGCTTCTTCTGTACTGTCTTTGCCAGAATCCTGCTCTTCTCCATTTAGCAGATCTGCATAAGCTTCTGCCAGATCCTTCACATTCATTTTATTTACCAGATATACCTTATCTCCTGCCACAGCCGCATAATAACTGGAATCATATTCGTAATAGCTGACCGTTGTTTTTTTGCCCTCCGTATCTGTAAACCCAAAGGTAAAAACAGCCTCTCCGTCTGGAGCATATGCTTCTGTCAGCCGTTTCTCACCTGCCATATTGATCAGCTTGTTATAAAAGGTGGTAAAGCGGCTCTCGTCTGTATCTTTTCCATCCAGTGTATATGTCACTGTCACCTCTTCTGAATCAGCTTCCCCTTTCTCCTCCGGATCCTCTGTACTTCCATCTTCATCAATGTCTTCCTTCGTATTCTCAGAAGTCTTTTCTGCAGTTCTTACAGCCTTCACGGTGTGACTTCCTTCTTCATCTCGGATCTCCAGACTGTCCAGATTGTTTACAGTCAGATAATTTACGGTAAGGCTGTAAAAATCAGAAGGAGCTTTATCCAGGATCTCTGTAAGGGATTCTTCCGGAATCGTATAAACCTCATTGCTGTCATTAACCTTCACATAACGGCTTCCGTTGATCTCATCTCCCACACAGATCACCAGCTTCTTTTCTGTCTGTGTATCTTCCTTTTCGGATGTATCTGCGGTTTCTTCTGCTTTTTCCTGTTCCTCCGTACTGCTTCCGTCCTGCTTAGATGCCTCTGAGACGTCCGTATCCGCCTCTGTATCCTCTTCTGCCATATAAGTGGCAGAAATTATGGCATAAGGAGTATCGAAGCCGTATTTGGCCGGATCTGCGCAGTGATAATCCACAAAGTCTCCATAGGTCAGAGAGCCAATAGCGGATGTCACTGCTCCGGCTCTGGAAGTATCTGCCTGTTCAGAAGTTTTTCCGTCAGATACATACCAGTACAGGCTGTCTTTATCCTGAGAAAGTGTATATCCATTTTCTTTATCAGCCTGAACTTCTTTGATAGCCGCTGAAGTTACAGTCGGGAAGGAATCTGCTTCTGCAAACTTATAAGCAGTCCCCATAAAAGACTCCAGAGCGGTTCCAGATACAAGGTATACTTTATCCTGGTCAGATCTTTTTACATAATACTGACCGGAAGCTTCGTTTTTCATTCCTACCAGAAGAACAGTTTCACTGCCGTCCTGTGCTGTAAGCACAATCTCGTTCTGTGGTTTATCCAGATCATATTCACTGAGATCTTCCGGCTCTTTCAGCTCCTGATCCGCATCCAGCGCTGCCAGGCTGTTTACTGCTCCGTCTATGGTGTCCTGACTGACCGGAAAATCCTCTTCTTCTTTTTTTATCCAGGAATTCTCTTTTTTCTCAAAAATCTCCTGCTCTCCATCTTCCGAGATAAAGGATACGGATGTAATGTCTTCCGAATCCATCTCCACAAGGCTGACGCTTGTATCTGCCGCTTCTGCTTCTTTTTCTTCCTGGGAATCCACATAAGAGGTCACTCCCAGGTATGCACAGGAAAGAACTGCAAGAACCGCCACTCCGGAAACCAGTTTTACTGTTTTACTTTTCATTATGCTTTTCTCCTTTTCAGCCAGATACAGAACCCTGCGATCAGGAAAAATCCGGGAATCAGACCCATTACACAGATCTTCCAGAAGCTTACGTCATAAGCAGTCAAGGTCAGGCGGGAAATCTCAAGGCTCTTTGACGGAATGGAGATCGTCTCTGTCCCTTCCGAACTGCACATCCAGTTCAGAGATTCCATAAGCATCTGCTCATTTCCTCCTGCAACTGCCTGATTGATCTGACTGTCCATAAGGTTTGCTGTGGAATAATAAATGATCTGAGTTTCTTTGTCATCATCCAGTGTTTCCTTAATGCTGACGCCGATATCAAAGGGTCCTTCGATATCCTCGTCTGTTTTTTCCAGACTTTCACTTTTTACATTTATCTTAGAATAAGCGCTGTCTGAAGTTGTCAGAAGGCTTTCGATGGTTACTGTATCCCTTACACTGTCTGTTTTCTGGATTCCCTGTGCATAAGGAGCAAGAACAAAGTATCCGCTTGAAGAAAAGGATGTGATGGGTTCTGCATTGTTGACAGCAGGAACCAGATAATACGGAGTCTGCATTGCATAATGCTGTGCATCTTTTTCAATTACGATTCCTTCTGCACGTTTTACTCCGTAATTTTCCAGAACAGCATCAAAGTTATCCATTTTTTCTTCTGTATAATCAGAGAAGATCATTGCCTTCCCGCCGTTTTCCAGATAGGAAAGGATCGCATCCTTTTCCTCTCCGGAAATATCGCTGGAAGGAGAGTTTATCATCAGACAGGCTGCATCCTCAGGAACACATTCTTCTGTCAGCAGATTCAGAGTTTTGATTTCTATATTTGCCTTTTCTATATCCTCACGGATCACAGAATCTAATTCTTTTTCTCCATGTCCGTCCAGTGTATAAAGAATCGGAAGATCCTCTGAAGTTACATAAGAAATCGCCCCTGTAATCTGTCCTTCCCCGTCAAATCCTGTGGTATTATAGCTGTAAGTATTATAATCCACAGAGGTCTCATAGATATCGTTGTAATCTATGATTTTGCTTCTTTCTCCACATTCTACGATAAGACTATTGGCGGTCAGCTGTTGATCTGTATACTCAGAAGTAAACTTCGGATTCACTACCGGATCCTTCAATTCTACCTTAATATGATCGGAGGTATCCTCATATTTCTGCAAAAGTTTTTTGATAGTTTCATCCTCAGATCCACTTGCTGCCACCTGATAAATGTTCACGTCTTTATCCAGTTTTTTGAGGAATTTTTCTGTCTGATCCCCAATACTGAATATCTTCTGATCGCTGACATCAATCTCTAAATACCTGGATGGAAGGGCGTTTATAATCATATTTATGACTACAATCACCGCAATAAAAATGACGCTGATCACCATACTGTAGGATCCGTTTTTTATATATTTTTTGTTAAAACTTCTCTTTATTTTTTCTTTAAATTTTCCCTTTTTCTTATCTGTTTTTCTTTCTTTTTCAACAGATCTTTTTTCCTTTTTTTCTCTGAATTTCACCTTTTTCACCTCCTAATTCCAGCGTCTTTTTACAATTGACTGTACCGTTAAAAACACACATACTGCGATCACAGAAAGATAATATACAATGCCGTTTATATCAAAAATACCATTGGCAAAATTGTCAAAATGACCGCTTAAATTAAATATCTGAAGCACTTTCTGAATGCCTCCTGCAAAGAAACTGCTGTTGATTATATACACCACTGCAAGTACCGCTTCACCAATCACACAGATCAGTGCCGAGATCATAAAATTCTTTATCATACTGTAAATAATGATTGCCGCTGCCAGTATCAGAAGCCCAAAAGTAATGCAGGTAGACAGAGATCCCTCTGAGAAAAATGAAGAAATACCATTCATCATAAAAAAGGCAAACAAAAAAACAAAGGTCAGAACTGCCGCGATTACCTGGCTTTCTGTCAGAGAGGAAATAAACACACCTATAGCAAGATTTGCACAGCCAAGAAGGAAAAATCCCAATACTGCTGTATATGCAGTTCCAAATGAAATATCACCGAATTTTGACATAACAAGAGGATAAAAACAGATGATTGCCATAGGAATGGCAAACACCGTTACCAGTGCAAGATATTTTCCCATAATAATCTTTCCTACGGATACAGGAGAAGTCAGAAGCAGCTGATCTGTCTTCTGTTTTCTCTCTTCTGCAAGGGTTCTCATAGTCAGGATCGGCACGCAGATCAGAAAAACAAAGGTCATTGCGCTTAATGTATATTCAAATTTCGGGTAAGCAATATCCAGCTGATATGCAGAAAAATAAATTCCCGTAAGCAGCAGGATAAAGAAAATAAACAAATAGCCTGTCATGGATGTAAGATAGCTTCTCAGCTCTCTTTTATAAACTGCTGTCATGATTCTCCCCCTTTTCATTTTCTGTTTGTTCCTGCAGATCCGCTTCTTCCGGCTCTGTATTATTGTCACTGGAAATCATCTGATCCTCCTCTGTCAGCTCCAGGAATATCTCTTCCAGAGAAACTTTTTTAGACTGCATTTCAAGAATCGGACAGCGATTTTCTGCCATTTTATAAAAAATCTCTTCCCGGACATCTCTGTTTTCTTCTGTAGAAACTGTAATATTCCATCCTTCCATACCTGTTTTTTTGTCTATTGTGATCTCCTTTATACCAGGTATTTCCAACAGATTCTGACGAATATTATCCTTTTCCCCTTTTACAATAAGGTTAATATTATTAGCTCCTGCTGCCAGTCTGCTCAGGTTATCCGGAGTATCGCTGGCAACCAGTTTTCCATGAGAAATAATCAGTACATAATCACAGACTGCACTGACTTCGGACAGGATATGAGAGCTTAATATTACCGTATGTTTCTTCTTCAGACTTTTGATCAGATCACGGATTTCTATAATCTGTTTCGGGTCAAGACCAACTGTTGGTTCATCCAGAATGATCACTTCCGGATACCCTAAAACAGCCTGAGCAAGACCAACTCTCTGGCGATAGCCTTTAGAAAGATTCTTGATCAGACGATTCTTCATATCTGTTATTTTTACCATATCCATGACTTCTTCGATCATGGCTTTCTTTTTATCTTTTGGGATTTTTTTCAGATCCGCTGCGAATTTCATATATTCCAGAACGGTCATATCGAAATAAAGAGGCGGCTGCTCCGGAAGATATCCGATGCATTTTTTTGCCTTTTCCGGCTCTTCCAGAATGTCGTGTCCATCTATGGATACGGTGCCTTCTGTAGAGGCAATATAGCCGGTAATCATATTCATTGTGGTAGATTTCCCTGCGCCGTTCGGCCCCAGAAATCCATAAATTTTACCCTTCTCTATCTGAAAAGAAAGGTGGTCAACAGCCGTATGGTCTCCATACTTTTTGACCAGATTTTTGACTTCAATCACTGAACTCTCCTCCTTTTATCACTTATAATAGAAGATGTTCCCGGGCGAAACAGAGATAGGGGGATTCCGGAAACATCTTCTTATAAAGCAGATCATCATCTGTCTGCTTCATGAATATTTTATGAAAAAATTGTGATAAAAGTAGGGGTATTATGTGAGGATTTTGTGAAACTACACCAGAGGCTCCTTCAGTGGTGTCCCCGCCTTCCTTGGATATTTTCCAGGGGTGGCTTTTATCTTTTCGATCACTACAAGTGATCTCTGGATCTCAGAATCCGGAAGCTGGAAATAAACTACATCTCTGATCTTTCCGCCAAGGATCTTTACTGCTTTTTCTGCCTGATCCACTTCCTCCTGTACAGTACCGGATTTATAGGAAATAAAGCTTCCGCCTGTCTTTACATAAGGAAGACAGTATTCAGAAAGTGTCGCCAGATTGGAAACAGCTCTTGATACACACAGGTCAAAGCTTTCTCTGTAAGCTTTATTTTTTGCGTATTCCTCTGCTCTTCCGTGAACAGCGGTAATGTCTGTCAGCTTCAGAAGATCAAAGGTTTCTTCCAGGAAATTTACCCTTTTTTTCAGGGAATCCAGAAGGCAGGCTTCCAGATGAGGGAAGGCAATCTTCAGGGGAACTCCGGGGAATCCCGCTCCCGTGCCTACATCCATAACACGCTTTACCTTCTGCATATCTACCGCCTTGACGCAGGCAAGGCTGTCCAGAAAATGCTTTACAAGAACCTCCTGGAATTCCGTGATCCCGGTAAGATTCATGACTTTATTTTTTTCTACCAGATATTCGTAAAAATCAATAAACTGCCGCCTCTGCTGCTCATTTAATGAGATGCCCATTTCCCGGCAGCCCTGATCCAAAATTGTCAGATCGTATGCCATATTCTTTTCCTCAATCCTTTCTTCTGTATTGTTCCAGATATACAAGAAGCACAGAAATATCTGCCGGAGAAACTCCTGATATCCTGGATGCCTGTCCGATGGAAATCGGTCTGTATGCCTCCAGCTTCTGTCTGGCTTCGATTCTCAGGCTTCCCACCTTCTCATAATCCAGATCTTCCGGTATCTTCTTTGCTTCCAGCTTTTTAAACTGCTCTACCTGCTTCATCTGACGTTTAATATAGCCTTCATATTTCAGATTGATCTCCACCTGCTGCTTCACATCCCATGGAAGCTCCGGGCGGTTTTTATCAATAGGAGCAACATCTTCATAGGTAAGCTCCGGTCTTCTGATCAGTTCGGCAACCGTAGTCCCGGACTTAAGAAGCGTGCTTTTCTTTTTTTCCAGAAGCGCCTGTACCTCCGGCGTCCCTCCTATGGTGGTATGCTCAGTACGTTTTATTTCCTCCTGGATCGCTTTTTCTTTTTCCAGGGTCTTCTGATAGGTTTCCTCATCGATCAGACCAGCTTCATACCCCTTTTTCCTCAGACGAAGATCCGCGTTATCCTGACGGAGAAGAAGACGGTATTCTGCACGGCTTGTCATCATACGGTAAGGCTCATGATTTTCTTTTGTTACCAGATCGTCGATCAGAACGCCGATATATGCCTCTGAACGGTCCAGAACCAGCATTTCCCTGCCTTTCAGCTCCATGGCCGCGTTAATTCCGGCAATAAGTCCCTGAGCCGCCGCCTCCTCATATCCGGAGCTTCCGTTAAACTGTCCGGCGCTGAACAGACCTTTGATATTTTTAAATTCCAGAGTAGGATACAGCTGTCTGGGATTGATGCAGTCATACTCGATCGCATAAGCATTTTTTACGATCCTTGCATGTTCCAGGCCAGGAACTGAGTGATACATAGCGTCCTGTACATCCTCCGGAAGAGAGCTGGACATACCTCCGATATACATCTCATTGGTATAAAGTCCCTCCGGCTCAATAAATACCTGATGACGGTTTTTGTCTGCAAATCTTACCACTTTATCCTCTATGGACGGACAGTATCTTGGACCTGTTCCCTCTATCGTTCCGGAATAAAGAGGAGAACGATCCAGATTATTTCGGATAATCTCATGTGTCTTTTCATTTGTGTAGGTCAGCCAGCAGGATTTCTGAGGGATCTGCACAGTTTCCGGGTCTGTGGAAAAAGAAAACGGAACCACTCTCTCATCACCAAACTGCTCTTCCATCTTGGAATAATCGATACTGTTTCCCGCAATACGGGCCGGTGTTCCTGTTTTGAACCGGAAGATCTCGATTCCCAGTTCCTTCAGTGAATCGGTCAGATAATTGGCTGCCTGCAGACCGTTGGGTCCTGTATAATCGCTGACATCGCCGTAAATACATCGCGCCTTCAGATAGGTTCCTGTACACAGGATCACTGCCTTACAATGATAAACAGCCCCTGAATAAAGCTGTACACCGGTGATTCTTCCATCTTCCACAAGAAGCTTCGTCACCTCTCCCTGACGGATCGTAAGATTCTCCTGATTCTCTAAAGTTTTTCGCATTTCATTGCTGTAAGCCTGCTTGTCCGCCTGTGCTCTCAGAGAATGGACTGCCGGCCCTTTTGATTTATTCAGCATTTTAGACTGGATAAAGGTTTTGTCCACATTTTTTCCCATTTCACCGCCCAAAGCATCAATTTCCCTTACCAGATGCCCCTTGGAGCTTCCGCCGATATTGGGATTACAGGGCATCAGGGCAATGCTGTCTACACTGACAGTAAACATCACGGTGTCAAATCCAAGTCTCGCGCCTGCAAGAGCAGCTTCACAGCCTGCATGTCCGGCGCCTACCACTACAATATCACAATATTTCTCCAGCCTTTTTTCACTCATCTGTCACGTCCTCCTTACTTGCCCACGCAGAACTTGGAAAATATCTCATTTACCAGGTCTTCTCCCAGACTTTCTCCCAGTATCCTTCCCAAAGCCTCGTAAGCCCCCATAAGATCAATGGAAAAGAAATCCTCAGGCATTCCTGCTTCAATACTATCTGTTACCATTTCCAGACTTTTTTCGGCCTCTTCCAGAGCTGCCTTATGTCTTGCGTTTGTAATATAAACTTCATCATTAAAGGATATCTCTCCCTGAAAAAACATCTCCTTGATCGCTTTTTCCAGTTCTTCTATCCCCGTTTCTTCCACTACGGAAACCGGAATCACCTGACTTCCTGTTTTTTCCTTCAGGCTTCCCATATCCACTGCGGAAGCAAGGTCTGTTTTATTATAGATCACGATACTTTTTCTTCCTCTCAAAAGCTCCATGATCTCCTGATCATTTTCATCCAGAGGCTGAGAAGAATCCACCACATACAGAATCAGGTCTGCCTTTTCAGCCATCTGGCGTGCTTTTTCCACACCGATTTTTTCTACCACATCCTCAGTCTCACGGATTCCTGCAGTGTCAATGATCCTGAGGCTGATCCCATGAAGGGAAATATACTCCTCCAGAGTATCTCTTGTAGTTCCGGCTATCTCTGTAACAATGGCCCGGTCCTCTCCTACCAGAAAATTCAAAAGGGAAGATTTTCCTGCATTTGGCTTTCCAAGGATAACCGTACGGATACCTTCCTGGATCATCTTTCCGTCATCGGCAGATCTTAACAGCTTCCGAACATTCTCCTTCTGCTCTTCTGCTACTTTCAGAAGTTCCTGAGGATACCCCTCCAGGTCGAAGTGCTCCGGATCATCCAGAGCAGTTTCTATATATGCAATATGATGGAGAAGTTTTCCGCGGATCTCTTTTACTGCACGGAGCACAGAGCCCTTCAGCTGCTCTACAGAACTTTTCAGAGCTACCTCGCTCTTTGCCTGGATTACATCCATGACTGCTTCTGCCTGAGAAAGATCCAGCCTTCCGTTCAGGAATGCACGCTTGGTAAATTCTCCCGGCTCCGCTACCTGGGCTCCGTTTTTTAATACCGTCTCCAGGACTCTTTTCATGGCATAAACACCGCCGTGACAGTCGATCTCTACCGTATCTTCACCAGTATATGTTTTCGGTCCCCGCATAACCATTACAAGAACTTCATCCACTGCCTCATCTCCATCATAAATATATCCATAGTGGATGGTGTGGGTCTTTACCTCTTTTATATTTTTTCTGCCGTTTTTGGAACGGTAGATCCTTGCGATCACATTCATGGCATCTTCACCGCTGATCCGTACAATTCCGATACCGGAAGCACTCATAGCAGTAGAGATCGCTGCTATCGTAGTCTCCATAATATTTTCCTCCTAAAAAAAATGTTATCCCGGGAAAAAGCCTACGTCAAGTCCGTATTATTCACGCTTTCACCTAGAATAACATTTTTTGTCAGATGTATCTACATCTTAATATCTTTTTAATTTTACAACCACATGACGATATGGCTCTTCACCTTCACTTACTGTCTCCACAAATTTGTTTCCCTGAAGTGCAGAATGGATGATCCTTCTTTCATATGGGTTCATTGGCTCAAGAACTACCGGTTTTCTGGTCTTCTTTACCTTATATGCAATTCCTCTTGCCAGATTTTCCAGAGTCTCTTTTCTTCTTCTGCGGTAATCCTCTGTATCCAGTTTTACACGGATGTAAGTGGATTTTCCCTTATTTACAACAAGACTGGTAAGATATTGCAGGGAATCAAGAGTCTGTCCTCTTTTTCCAATAAGGATTCCCATATCCTGACCTTCAAAATCAACCTCAAGACAGCCGTCCTTGGTATTATATCTGGATGTGATCTCAACTTCTCCAAGATCCATGGAAGCAAATATTTCTTTCAGGAATACGAGAGCTCTTTCTTCGATCTCTTTAATCTCTTCCGGATCAGAGATCACTTCAATCTCTTTTGCCGGTTTTACCGGTTTTTCTTTCTGGATCTTTTCTTTTGGCTCTCTTACCGGTTTTTCACGGAAAGTTTTTTCCTTTGCAGGCTTCGGCAGCTTTTCTTTTGGCTCTTCTGTTCTCTCTTTAACCTCTTTTACCGGTTCTTCTTTCTTTTCCGGTTTATAAGACGGCTTTGTGTTCTGTCTGACTGCCTGCTTCGGCGCTTTTTTCTCTTCCTTAAAGGACTCAAGCTTTACAGAATCTACGATTTTTTCGATTTCCGCTTCCTCTGCAGTTTCCTGAAGTCTGCGTACCTTAATGATTGCCGGCTTGCTTCCAAATCCAAAGAACCCGGAGCTTCCTTCAGAAACTACCTGAATATCCAGCTGATCACTGGATACGCCCAGTTCAATACACGCTTTTGTGATTGCTTCATTTTTCGTTTTTGCCGAAAACTGAACATACTCTTCCATCGTTAACCCCTCCGTTCCTTGTTACTTCTTCTTCTTTCTCTCATCAAAGCTTCTTACAAGATTTGCTTTTGCTGTGATACTGTCCGGTTTGGCATTTACTGCCTTTTTGTAGGACTCTTCTACTTTTCTTGCACGCTCTGCTTCCGGAGAACCACTGTTTCCTTTATCGATCTTATTGATATTTTTTACACTCTGATGAGCCTGATTGGTAATCTTCTGAGGAGGAAGACCTGCTTTTGCTCTCTTCTCTTCGATCTTTTTCATATTCTCGTTGATCAGAACATCAATATCGATCTTATTAAGATGACGGTTGATCAGAACCTGCTGCACACTTCTGACAACTGCACTGAAGATCCAGTATATACCAAGACCTACAGGGAATGTAAAACAGAAAAATGCAGACATCAGAGGCATTACCATATTCATGGTCTTCATGGAGTTTGCCATCGGATTGCTGTCGTCATTGTTCTGTGCCGCCTGAGGCATCAGTTTCAGGTTCAGTACCTGAGTTCCCCATGAAAACAGCGGAATAAGAAGCGCTACAACAGCAAGCAGGATAGATCCGCCTACAAATGCAGCTTTAATATAGTTCCATGGCATCTCTGCAATGTTCAGACCCAGGAAATTCTGCATATGAGAAATTTCTGCCGCTGTACTGTCAATTGCCTGAGAAAATCCTGCAAACTGCTTCATATCTCCCAGTTTTTCCCACTGCGCCGGGGACAGAGCATACAAAAAGTCGATAACAGAGTTTGATGTTGCAGTTTCTCCTTCAAGGATCAGACGTACACGGGTCATTTTGTTTTCTGTGATAAAATCCTGAAGGATGTTGGTGTAACCGCTTATACCGATGATCTGGGATGCCACACCATCAAGTACGCTTTTTACACTGCCTACATAAGCAGGAATATTCTGGATAACATGCCACAGAGACCACAGGATCGGCAGCTGGACTAAAAGCTGTACACAGCTTCCGGTAGGTGACACTCCGTATTTCTGATATACGGCTGAAGTCTCTTCCTGCATCTTCTGCATGGAAACCTGGTCTTTTTTATTCTGATATTTTTTCTGGATCTTCATAAGCTCCGGCTGCATAACAGAACTCAGCTTGGAAAATTTCTGCTGTTTGATCTGCAGAGGGGTCATAAAAAGATAGATCAGAATACTGAAAATGACAATACAAAGACCAAGATTCTGGACTCCGAATAATCCGTCAAGGAATTTGTAAATGCCGTTCATGATCCATCCCATGACTACTGAGATCTGACCGATGATCGGCGTCGAGTTCTTTGTCGCTAAAATCATCAATTCCAATTTTCATTTCCTCCTGATCATGGCACAGGATCATAACCTCCATGAGAAAAAGGATTGCACCTTAGTATTCTCCATAAGGCAAGCAACCCTCCCTTAACTGCGCCATATTTTTCAATTGCTTCTAAACCATATTGAGAACATGTGGGAATATAAGGACATTTTGTTCTC
>ENA-ORMO01001742-ORMO01001742.1-human-gut-metagenome-genome-assembly--contig:-NODE-1742-length-21102-cov-3.991733_pt1 | contig 21102 bp, 23 predicted proteins | sample MGYA00242106_ERZ509001 | MGnify/ENA primary metagenome ERZ509001 (study PRJEB26280, sample SAMEA2338736) | human gut metagenome | biome: human gut; feature: human-associated habitat; material: faeces...
GGATGTCATCTGGCCTGAACTGCCGGAGGCGTAGGCCATTCAATATCTGGCGCACTGGAGGGATCAACCAGTTCCAGTGCGTCCAGATAATCCAGCCATAAATTATATTGCGCCAGTTCCTCACTTTTCAGACGACCAATAGCCGCTTTACCTGGCCATTGTCTGCTGTTCATGTGCTCGTTGGCTTCATTAATAAGTTTTCTTTTTTTCAAATCCGCCAATGCAATAAGGTTTTCTTTTGATAAAGGTGGTTGCTCTGTCAAAACCGGATATCCCTCCTGATTGCTGACTATTTTCATGCCATTATCCTGACCATCCAGTAGTAACAGCCATTCATCCGTGGTTATCTCAACAGCATCTGAAGGTGCTTTATTTAAATCGGTAAAAAAACCATTTTCTTTTTGTGAATAGAAGTATCTATCCATTTATTAATCTCCAAAAGCAATCCAGTAAGCAAAAGGATTTATTCCTTGCTCAGTCACAGATGACATCAGGGAAAATTGCGATGGTGAAACAGGTAACGCTGCAAAACTAACCATTGTTGACACACCTGACCGTGCATTATCGTACGATGCAACAACACAATAATTGGTATTGCTGAAAGATATCGGCAGGGTGATATTTACAGGTGAGCCTAATGGCCCTGATGCTGATATTCCCATTTGAATGATGGTTCCATCAGGCAATTTTCTCCAGCGATTAGAACTCGGATTTCTTTTCCAGGCTGACATATCCGGTATCTGATTTTCTCCTGTGCCCACATCCCTTTTCGCCGCTTCTCCCAAACCAAGGTATGTGAGAAGACCAGCTACATCCTTTCCACTCAAATTGGTAAGCGTATTGTCCAGCGGTTGTTTACCTGCCAGCGCATTAAGCATTGTCGTGGCAAAGTTCGGATCATTCCCCAGTGCCGCCGCCAGTTCGTTCAGTGTATCCAGTGCCGCAGGTGCAGAACCCACCATTGCCGCAATCGCCGATTTCACAAATGCCGTGGTGGCAATTTGTGTATTGTTGACCGACTGTGCCGCAGTAGGTGCGGTTGGCGTTCCGGTGAGTGCCGGACTCGACAGCGGCGCTTTCAGTGCCAGCGCATTGTTAATGGTGGTACTGAATTTCGGATCATTGTTAATGGCTGCGGCTATTTCTTTCAGCGTGTCCAGCGTGGCTGGCGCACCATTAATAAGAGCCGTCAGAGCCGCCTGAACAAACTCGGTGGTCGCAATCTGCGTGGTGTTATTCCCTGCTGCTGGCGTTGGCGCTTTGGGTGTCCCGGTAAACGTCGGACTTTCTTTGGGTGCATACTGTGAATGCGGGTCCGGTGCGGCAAGATGTTTTGCCATCTGATCATCCGCGTACACCTTCAGCTCCAGTGCCTTGTCATCCACATACTTGCGGGTTGCCAGCACTACAGCAGGGTCGATTTTCAGGGTGATATTGTCCGTGCTGCTGGTAATCAGCACCATGCGCACGGTCTGAGTGCGCCCGCTACCTTCAGCCAGTTGCGGCTTATAGCTTTCCGGGCAGTTGCCCACGGCAATCAATGCCCCGGACTCATCAAACAAGCCCACTTCACGTATCCACCAACCGCCCTCGTTTTCAGGGATCACCTGTTCGGCAATAATCTGGCTGCTGTTCTGCGGGTCGATATAAAGCATATTCAGCGCAGCCCGGCGTTTCTCATTTACCAGTGCCGTCTGCTTTGCGTCCGGCGTTGGCAATACTCCACCGCCATCGCCCACCGCCATATGGGTAATTTTTAGCGGCACACCGAGCGCGGCGGCGCTGGCAAGTTTCGCCGCGCCAATATCCGTCAGCAGGGTATAAAATTTTGTGCTCATGGATTCACTCTCATTGTGTCAATAACATGGACCGCCCCGCCTTCATGCGCGGTGCCACCGGAAATAATCGTTTCGTTGATATACGGATAGATCGTGATTTCTTCGCCAAGATAGCTGGCGGCTCCCACCCAATGCGGGCCGCTGGTCTGCAGATTGATGGACATGCCGATCATGTGGCGGCTACATGGTTTGGCATCGCTTATCAGTCGCTCAAGTTCCAGATAGGTATCTTCAGTGATGCCCTGGTCCTGCACGCCGATATCCAGGCGAAACGTGCCCGGTGTTTCTCCGGTCTGCCACCACTCAATAATGCGGATCAGGAATCCGAACGGCTCCACCACCCGCCGCACGGCACTGGTGGTCCCTTTATGCTGATGAATATAAAAAGCATCCTTCACCACCTGGCGCTTGACGCTTTCTGTCCAGCCCTCGTCCCAGCGATCCACAGAGAACGCCCAGGCGAGATAAGGCAGGAAGCTGACCGGACAGGTAGCCGGATTCCACAAGTCACGCAGCGGCACCTGCAGATCAGAAATCCCGCTACAGGTTTGCGCCAGTCGGCGCTCCAGTGAAGTTGAACCCGGTGGCAGCAGACTATTCATCCGTTCCTCCGTTGGTTACGCTCCACTGCGTACATGATGCCGCCTGTGTTTTGTTCAGGACCACATCCGCCAGCGGAGAAGCCAGTTCCACACGTTGAACACCCTCAACATGCAGAGCAGCAAAGATGGCGCTACGGCGAATATCCCGACCAAGCCTCGTCTGGCTGGCAATGTACTTCTGCAGACTGGCTTTTGCCGCTGCCATTACCGGCTCTGCTTCCGGTCCCGGATAGAGAAAAATGGTGGCTTCCACGCGATACGGGATGATTTCTGCGCTGCGAACCGTAAGACGGTCAGCCACCGGGCGGACGTTCTCACTGTTCAGAGCTTTTTCCACCACGTCCAGCAGGTCTTTTTCTGCAGTTCCATCGCCTTCGCGGCTAAGGACAGTCAGCACCACCTCTGCAGGTGCCGGGCTGGTTGCACTGGCATCCGCTACCCGACCGTCGGCACTTCGGGCATGAAATTCATAAGCTGCAGTTGGCCCCGCAACAGAAAGCCCTTCAAAGGCTGCAGGCACACGCAGGCGTAACGCTTCATCGCTTTCCATCACAGCTGCAACGGGCGGCACAGCATCATTATCAGCAGGCGTCACCGTCAGGCGTGTCACGTTGTAGTTGGCAGCGAGCTGGTCAAGATCGCCGCCCATCGCGTAAGCCACCATCACCGCCTGCGCGGCTTCGTTAATGCGCTGGCGCAGAAGCAACTCACGGTAAGCGTTCTCCTGCAACAATTTAGTGACGGGTTCAGATTCCAGTTCCAGCGTGCGGATCACGGCTTCCTGCTCATCTTTCGGATGAAGCGCAACAAATTGGGCCTTGCGTTCGGCAAGCAGCGTCTCAAAGTCCGGCACATCCACAATCTGCGGTGCAGGCAACTGCGAAAGGTCAATCACTGCCATTCTCTGCTCCTGTTGATACGGAAAGGGACACAGGCACACCGTTATTCCGCCGCCCGGTCAGCTCCACCACCATAGAACCGTCAAAGTTGCTGTTGATGGTGATGGAATCCAGCGTCAGCCGTGGCTCCCAGCGACTCAGCGCCACATACACTGCCGACATGACCTGCAGGCGTAATGCCGGATTTTGTGGCTGATCTATTAAAACCGACAGGAGGGAACCATATTCCCGGCGGGCAATGCGGCTACCCTGCGGTGTCAGCAGAATGTCCCGCACCGACTGGCGCAGATGATCAATATCAGTAATGACTTTGCCGCTGGTATTGTTCATCCCGCTATAAAGCGTCATACCGGGCCTCCGGTTGTATCGCCGCCTTTCAGGACGCCAGTATGCTGATGCGCATCAACAACAATCCCGTTAGAGCTCATCGCTCCGCCGCCCTGGGTAACGCCACCATTGATCACCACTTCGCTGTTAATGCGCGTGCGGTCAGCCTCCAGCACAAACTCACTGGTTTTCAGGGTGATATTGTCAGCGGCCTCAATGACCATTGATTTGATGCCCCTGACATACCAGCGCCCGGTGGCGGGTTCGTATTCAAACCAGCCGCCGTCCGGGTATTCCGTCACGTTGCCGTCCTCAGAGCCTGAAGGTGGCGGAAACTGGTTTGAGTAGACCGCAGGCAGGGCAAACGCGGTTTCCAGATTGCCGCCAAGGCTGAACAGCACAACCTGCTCACCCACAGACGGTTTCCACCAGGTGCGCGATTTGCCCGCGCGCAGTGTCAGCCAGTTAATCCAGTTGGTTTCGAGGTCGCCAGTTTTCACCCGACACAGCCAGTTTGCCCTGTCCACTTCGGTGACTACACCTGTGCGGATCAGGTTGGTGATAAGGCGCATGATTTCGGTTAATTGTGCGTTCATAGGGAAAGGTTGCCATCAGGGGAAGAAAGGCGGCAGTGCTGCAACTTGTATCAGTGCTGATACAAAGATCACCCCGCCAGCCATTGCAGAATCATGTCGCGGGTCATTGCCTCAACATCATCATTTACACCCAGAAGGCGACGCTCTGCGTAACGCACCTCCGGTCCCTTACGACTGACGCGATCTCGCAGGCCGTAATGGTGAACGCGGGCAATGCGCTGCACCTTGCCTTCAAACTGCACGCTGGCAGAGTCGGCGCTGGCGGCAGTTTTCAGGTATTTTGTGGTGCGCAGCTTTGTAAACATCTGACGTTTGATGCGCCCCTTTTTGCTGCGTGCTGTTACTCTGCGCAGCTCATAACTGCTGCCATCTGGATTGCGCTGCATCCTGATGTTCTGTTGCTGTGTCCGGCGCAGTTCCTGCGCCAGCTGACGCATCATGCGGCTTCTTGCGACTGGCTCCAGATTCGCCAGCAAGGCACTCAGCCAGTCGTCTACTTTCTGCAGTTCAGCCACGTTTCACCGTCCACATTTCTTCAGGTTCATCGGGTTCCGTTATCGCTTCAACGCTCGACACACTTCCGTCAGTGCTGACCAGCACACGCTCCGTCAGCTGCAGGTTCAGGCTGATATCACAGACATCGTTGCGCAGAATATCCACTTCAAAGGTGAATAGCTTTTCCCGTAACGTCGGGTTATTGATGGCATCAGACTGGTTATCTCGCAGCCACAGCAAAACCGGGGCCATCAGCAGATTCTGGTCGCCGCTGAAATCTTCAATCACCACGTTAAGGGTGTAGCGGTACTCCCATGACATGGAGCTGGCCCCGGTGGCAACCAGCGAACCGTTATCCACAAACAGATGCAGTTTGTCCGGGTTATTACGGACATAAGGCACTGCTTTATTGAGGGCGTGGCGCAGGGATTGTGGTTTGTTCACTGTTTCGCTCCTGACACGCAATAATCATGTCCACTTTGTCTGCACAGACCGCCCAGGCGCCCTCCGTTTCATCCAGCAATGCGTTCAGATCACCGTTATTGTGTGGCGCTGCCTGATCCAGCTGACACGGCGTCACTCGCGGACAACCACTGACGGTAAGCTGCACCTCCGGTGAGTGCCGGACGTTCCCGCAGCCGGATAATGTCAGCAGGCAAAGGAGTATCAGCCCAGCGGCGTAAATCCTCGTTCTCACGTTTCAGTTCCTCAATCCGGCGTTGTCGTTGTCTCAGCAGTGCACTGGTCTGTTCTGCTTCGGCATAGAGCCGCGCCTGCTCCCGGTTGTTAGTTTCAGTCAGAATGGACAGGCTGATAAGCTGGTTGTTGCTCTTTGCCAGCGCCTGGCTTTTGCTCTGCAGCTCGTCTGCCTGCGTGCTGATGGTCTGGCTGGCATCAGCCAGCCGCCACGTCTGCCAGCCCAGCGCCGTCAGTAATAACGCCAGCACACCCAGCAGCAACCGGTTCATGCTGCTACCTGTTGCGCCATCTGATTACGGGTGATCCAGAAGGCAATAACGGTCAGTAGATAAAAGACCAGGGTAATAGCCCACTCCGTCCAGGCGAGACTTACGACAATCAGCAATCGCATCACCCAGCTGATAAATACGTTTTCTTTTCGGGTAATTGTCTTCAGCAAAGATGCCCTCAACTCCTGCCAGAGCGGGCCATTCTTAATTAACGCAGCCAGTGCTACCGGAATTACCGCCCATGTCAGCAAACAGGCTACCCAAACTCCGGACGCTGCCAGTACCGGAAAAATCCCCTGCGGATACACCATTGCGGCGATTAACAGCGCCATCCATAACATCAGAAACAGCCCGCTGATTAATTTCTTTTTCATTTCAGTTTGCTCCCTGTAAACACCAGACCATCTCCCGCGCACGGCGGTTATCCAGCCCCTGATTAAACACACCTTTTACATAAACCCAGCGCGGCAACTGTCGGCACGCATCCGCCCAGCGCCGCTGATTGAGTAATTTCACCAGCGTGGAACTGCAGGCATTGCCCGTTCCCACGTTGAAGGCAAACGACACCGCAGCGTCATATACCTTCTGCGGCGGCTGTTGTTTCACACACCTTTCCAGCGCCCGCTCCACACGCAGCACGTTGGAAATCAGTCCTTCTGCTGCCTGTCGTTCCGTAATGGTTTTGCCGGGAATAACGCCTGACGTGTTACCAATGCCGTCGGTCCAGACGCCCGCGCTGCACTGATACGGCTGCAGACGACAGCCTTCGTAATCGGCAATCAGTTTCAGCCCCTCCACGGAGGTGTGAAGCTGCTGAAACCCCGGCAGCGTGGCAGCAATAGCCAGCACGGCCCCGACAAGGCAGCGTTTAACGATTGATGGATTCATAGTCCTCCCGCGAGATCTGCCCGTCACGCAGAAGCTGGTAGGCTTTGTGTTTGTAGTACCAGTTGATAGCCAGCATCAGCACACCAATCATCAGGCCGCCCAGCGTTGAGGCATCCTTGATGGACAAATCGCCCAGCCAGGCCAGCACAACGGCGATGCAGTACGTGATAAAGGCGCTGATTCGCTCAAGCGTCATAATTCAGTCCCATAGCTGGACGGTCTGCACGGTGGTGGTGGTCGGAATGTCCGGCAGCTCCACCTGCAGCCCGTGAGGTAAAAAGGGGCCATATTCGGCAAGCCCCGGATTTGCCTTCAGTACCTGCTCCGTGACACCCTGCGTGCGCCCGTAATGACGCCAGCAAAGCGCGTCCACCGTGTCATACTGATGCGCACGCACTTTCATCAGATAAGCTCCACTGTGCAGTGCGGCGCATCCTGCACCCGACTGATGGCCCAGCGGGCGTCACGCCACAAATCACCGCTGGATTCCGCCAGTTCCTCGCCTCGCTTCACACCGGATGCCGTGGCGTCATAGTCCTGGTATCGTTCGTTGAGCATGGCGCGTGCCCAGCAGTAAACCGCGTTGAAATAGTGCTGAATGCGCTCACTTTTGCCGTCCAGCTGTTCCGCCGGAACCTCAGCCAGCGACACATACCCCAGCATCTGCTGACGTCTGCGAAACTCATACAGCTCTGCGTTGACCTCCGAAATTGCCGACAGCGCAACCTGCTTTAAACGCGGCTGCGTCACCGTGCCGTCAGTGCGCATGACACTGCGAAACTCCGACAGGTCCACATCAGGCCAGAACGGCGTATTTCTGATGATTTCCGCCTGTTCCGGTGCCTGTTCTGGCGCAACAAACTTCATGCTGCTTTCTCCTGAAATAGAGGGCGGTGGACGGGGTTTTGATGTGGCAGTGCCTTTCGCCACCCCGTGCCGCCCGTGCGCGGGGGCACGTTCTGTCAGCGGCTGTCATTGCGCAGTCTGCGCTCCAGCTGCTGTTTGTCTTTTTTCACGCCACAGCGGGGATCAAGCTGTAACGCATGGTTGAGATGATTAAGGGCGGAAGCCGGATTGCTTTCACTCAGAACAGCGCCAATCGCTTTATGCAGACGCGCCCGTGACTGGTCCGGCATATCCAGACCGTCTGTCAGCTCCAGCGTCTGCAACAACAGATCGGCATCAAAGCCGGTGGCGGCAAGCATTGCGCTCTGCGCGGCGTCTGCCATTTCCTCTGCCAGCACGGTCTGCACGTTGCGGTTACCCAGCGGCATCACCCAGCCATGACGCAGGGCATGACGCCCGATCTCCAGCGCCCCGGCATAATCTCCGGCATCAATGCGCCACAGCATCACGTACATCAGCACGTCATCCTGTTGAGCGCCTCCGGCAGCCAGGACACCCTCTGCCCAGGCGGCGTACTTCGGCAGCAGCTCCACCTTGATTTCCGCTTTTTTGACCGTGGACTGAACGCCCTTGAGACGGCGGCGGTCTTCCGCCAGTTGCAGCAGCATCAGGTCATAGCCCGATGCGTGGCGAACACTGCCGCCCTCGCGGGCGGCCTGTTCAGCCTGAACGCGCAGGCGATGCTGCCGTGCGGGACTCAGGCTCATGGATTACGCTCCGGTTTCGGCTGCGGCGGCGCTGAAATCACCAATCTGGATGTTTTCCACCAGTGCGGCGCAGCGGTAGTCCTCAACCACATAGGCTTCATTAACGGATTCAAAGTTTTCAATCCGGTCACGTTTCGGGTTGTCGATAACTGAACGGCGGCGGGTGTCTTCCTGCCAGTAGATGGACAGGTTATCCAGACGGGTGATCAGCAGTGCATTCGGCGGGAAGAACGGCGCACGCACGGCCTGCAGGCCCCCCATGCGTTTCTGACTGATGATCATATCGGCAGCCAGTTTTTCACTGTTTTCCTGCTCTTTGTTGACCAGTGGGAAATACTTGTCAGACAACAGTTCACGACCGCAAATCACCACCAGATCGTCATCGTCCTGGTAGACCACGTCGATAAGCTCATTGACGGCATCCATCACCACGGCGTCCAGGTTGGCATATTCGCCACCTTTCCCGACTTTCACCGCACCCGGTGTGGTTTCACCGCCCGTGGTGGTGCTGCCCATGACGTGATCCGGTGCATCCTCACGGATTTTCTGCAGCCAGCCTTTATTCACATCCTGCAGCAGCGGGTTTTCGCTACGGTTTGAGGTTTTCGCACGCTTCACGCCGTTAAAGCCGATCATGATGCGGTCCAGTGCCTGACGTTTCACGATCGCGTCACGAATACGCACCTGGAAATCCTGAAACTTCGCCCACAGGTCCAGCTTCGCGTAGGTCAGCACCGTGTCAAAGTTGGTCTGCTCGCATTTGTATTCCACATCGACCATCAGCGTCGGATCGACAGGCTCACGCTCTTTTGCGGTGGTATCAGTGGTTCCGGCAATGGTGCTGCCAACACCCAGCCCCAGCAGCTGACCAGACTGCTCGGTCACTGGCGTGACGTTAATCAGCGTCAGGAAAGCGGCGGATTGCTGGATCTGGTCTTCCAGCGTCTGCTGCACAGACGGCTCCACGGTGAACTTGCTGGACAGTTCTTCAACTGCCACACCGTTCAGACGCGCCAGCTGCTGCAGGTAAGCGTTAAAAGCAAAGCGGGTATTCTTCTTCATCAGGTTTTGTGCTCCATCAGCAATTGGTCAGAGTGTCAGCGGGGGCGTTACCGCCTGTTGCACGCTGGCGGTAGTCCTGGCGGCTGTCTTCATGACTCAGCTTATTCACCAGTTCGTTAAAGGCGGTCTGCTGTGCCTGCAGGGCAGTCTCCAGCTCAGACAGACGTTCTTCCTGCTCAGACAGGGATTTTTCGGTGCGTGCGCTCAGGTTCTGCTGCTCAGTGGCGACCAGCTCCACGGCCTTATGCACATCAGAGAACCGGGCGTCATCGGACTGCTCTTTTTTGGTGAACAGCGCCGTGACACGGGCAAACAGGGACGGTTTGTCATCCTGGATTTCTTCCAGTTCGATCACCGTTTCCTCTGCAGCGGTAAAGAGATTGGCAGGATTCTGCTTGCGGTTTGCCAGCGGGTTATGGGCTGCACTGGCGCTGAATGTCAGCATTTCAGTGCCCAGACTGGCAGGGTCATCAGTGGCAGCCAGGCCGACCAGGTAGGCTTTGCCCGTATCAGCGAACTTCGGGCTGACTTCCATAGAGGTGAATAATTTCTGGCCTTTTTTCACCAGCTCCACCAGGGACTCCGTTGGCTCAACGTCGGCATACAGCGCCATCTTGCCTGCCAGCGGACCTTCCGTGATTTCTTCAGCAAACAGCGCCGTCACCTTGCCGTAGCGGTTAAAGGTGCTGTCCGGCAGATAAGACTTGATGTGCTCAAGGTTAATCAGCGCGGTGTACACCGTCGGGTTGTAGCTGGCTGCCATCTGTTCCAGCCATTCACGCTGGATTTCGCGTCCGTCGGTGGTGGCACCTTCCACCCCGATGCGAAAACGCTTTACTTTCACTGTCATGAGCCGTGCTCCGTTAGAAAAAACTTACTGGAGCCTTATGGTTGCGGTGATGGGGGCAGTGAAACAATGCGCGGTATTTGTACCGACAACCACACAAACCGCAGGCGGGGAAAGCCTTCATTCAAGGCTGTAGGTTTGTGCCATGAACACCACACTGACACCCGCAGATCTCGATCCCCGTCGGCAGGCCATGCTGCTGTACTTTCAGGGATACCGCGTAGCCCGCATTGCTGAAATGCTGGGCGAGAAAGTTGCAACCGTTCACAGCTGGAAAAAACGCGACAAGTGGGGTGACTATGGGCCGCTGGATCAGATGCAGCTCACCACCGCCGCACGCTACTGCCAGCTCATTATGAAGGAGCACAAAGAAGGGAAAGATTTCAAAGAGATTGACCTGCTGGCGCGCCAGTCGGAACGCCACGCGCGGATCGGCAAGTTTAACAATGGCGGCAACGAAGCCGACTTAAACCCTAACGTCGCCAACCGCAACAAAGGCCCGCGCCGTCAGCCGGAAAAGAATGTCTTCACCGATGAACAGATTGAGAAGCTGGAAGAAATCTTCCATTCCTCCATGTTCAACTACCAGCGCCACTGGTGGGAAGCCGGAAAAACCAACCGCATCCGCAATCTGCTGAAGTCACGCCAGATCGGCGCGACCTTTTACTTTGCCCGTGAAGCCCTGATTGACGCTCTGCTTACCGGACGTAACCAGATTTTTCTTTCCGCCAGCAAGGCACAGGCCCACGTCTTCAAACAGTACATCATCGACTTTGCCAAAGAAGTGGAGGTGGAGCTGAAAGGCGATCCGATGGTGCTTCCCAACGGGGCCACACTGTATTTCCTCGGCACCAATGCCCGCACTGCCCAGAGTTACCACGGTAACCTGTATCTGGATGAATATTTCTGGATACCGAAATTCCAGGAGCTGCGCAAAGTGGCATCCGGTATGGCTATTCACAAAAAATGGCGACAAACCTATTTTTCCACGCCATCCAGCCTGACACACAGTGCTTATCCGTTCTGGTCCGGTGCGCTGTTCAACCGTGGGCGCAACAAAGCCGATAAGGTGGACATCGACCTGTCCCACAACAATCTGGCCCCCGGCCTGCTGTGCGCAGACGGGCAATACCGCCAGATAGTCACCGTGGAAGATGCGGTGCGCGGCGGCTGTAACCTGTTCGACCTCGACCAGTTGCGCATGGAGTACAGCCCGGACGAATACCAGAACCTGCTGATGTGTGAGTTCGTAGACGATCTCGCGTCCGTGTTCCCGCTCAGCGAGCTGCAGGCGTGCATGGTGGACAGCTGGGAAGTCTGGACCGACTTTCATGCACTGGCCCTGCGCCCGTTTGGCTGGCGCGAGGTGTGGATCGGTTATGACCCGGCAAAAGGTACGCAGAACGGCGACAGTGCCGGATGCGTTGTGGTGGCTCCGCCAGCCGTGCCGGGCGGTAAGTTCCGCATTCTTGAGCGTCACCAGTGGCGCGGGATGGACTTCCGCGCCCAGGCGGACGCCATCAAAAAACTGACCGAACAGTACAACGTGACCTATATCGGCATCGACTCGACCGGCGTCGGTCACGGGGTTTATGAGAACGTGAAAGCGTTCTTTCCTGCCGTCCGGGAGTTTGTCTACAACCCCAACGTTAAAAACGCGCTGGTACTCAAGGCCTACGACATTATCAGCCACCGCCGTCTGGAGTTTGACGCCGGGCACACCGACATTGCGCAATCATTTATGGCAATCCGTCGCGCCACCACCGCCAGCGGCAACCGCCCGACCTATGAAGCCAGCCGCAGCGAAGAAGCCAGCCACGCCGATCTGGCCTGGGCAACAATGCACGCACTGTTTAACGAACCACTGCAGGGCGAGTCCGCCAATACAAGTAATATTGTGGAGATTTTTTGATGGGAAAGAGTAAGAAGAACCGCGCTGCGTCGCAGAACCAGACCCAGCATAAAAGCCAGACTTCAGCCGAAGCATTCAGCTTCGGCGATCCCATTCCAGTACTGGACCGCCGCGAACTGCTGGACTATGTGGAATGCGTACAGACAGATCGCTGGTATGAGCCGCCAGTGAGTTTTGACGGACTGGCGCGAACCTTCCGCGCCGCCGTGCATCACAGCTCACCGATTGCAGTAAAGTGCAATATTCTGACCAGCACCTATATCCCTCACCCGTTGCTCAGCCAGCAGGCGTTTTCACGTTTTGTGCAGGACTATCTGGTATTTGGTAACGCCTACCTGGAGAAACGCACGAACCGCTTCGGTGAAGTTATCGCCCTTGAGCCTGCTCTGGCAAAATACACCCGACGCGGGTTAGACCTGGATACCTACTGGTTTGTGCAATACGGTATGACAACCCAGCCGTATCAGTTCACGAAAGGCAGCATTTTTCATCTGATGGAACCGGACATTAACCAGGAGATCTACGGCCTGCCCGGCTATCTTTCTGCCATTCCGTCCGCCCTGCTCAATGAGTCCGCCACGCTGTTCCGCCGCAAGTATTACATTAACGGTAGTCATGCAGGCTTCATCATGTACATGACCGATGCTGCGCAGAACCAGGAGGACGTGAACAACCTCCGCAATGCAATGAAAAGTGCCAAAGGTCCGGGTAACTTCCGCAACCTGTTTATGTACTCGCCTAACGGCAAAAAGGACGGCCTTCAGATCATCCCTTTGTCAGAAGTTGCGGCGAAGGATGAGTTTCTAAATATCAAGAACGTGAGCCGGGATGACATGATGGCAGCACATCGCGTTCCGCCACAGATGATGGGGATAATGCCTAATAATGTTGGGGGATTTGGGGATGTAGAAAAAGCTAGTAAGGTATTTGTGAAAAATGAATTATTACCATTACAAAAAAGAATGAAAGAATTTAATCATTGGAGCGGTGAAGAAATTATAAAATTCGAGAGATATCAAATTTAGCAAAGTGCCTCTAAAAGAGGCGCTTTAAATCAAGTCTAATGTACTCTGTTTCCCTGGCCATTTTAGCTCTAACAAATACTCCCGAGACTCATTTATGATCATAATCACATCATCATAATCCCGTTTTGTTTTTAACGCTCTAGCCATGTTGCTCTTAACTAAATCAACTGTTCCCTCACAATTAAGATTAAGCGGATTATTAGGTAGGTGAGGTACAACCGCAAACACTGGTCTTTTCGCCTTATTTGCAAACTCAGCTTGAGTTATCGTTCCGCTATTTAACGCAGCCTCGATTAGAATTGAACCTGCAGATAATCCAACTTGTATCCGATTTCTTTGTACAAATGATTGTTTCTGGGCCGGTCGACCCATAGGATACTCAGAAATCCATGCACCACCTTTATCCAGAATCTCTTGAGCAAGTCGACTGTTTTGCTTCGGCTTAGCCTCCTCAAGACCATGCGCCAAGACAGCAATGGTTTTTCCTTTTGCTTGTAACGTTGCCTTATGAGCATTCGCATCAGTGCCTATTGCTAACCCACTTACAACAATATACCCAGCAGACACTATCTGATTAGTGATTCGCCTCGTTATTTCTTCCCCTGCAGGGGAAGTATCACGGGATCCTACAATTGCGACACCCGGCAATTCTTTTAGTATACTTTTATCCCCTTTTATGTAGAGAATTGATGGTGGATTAGGAGTAAACGCTAAACTAAGAGGATAGAATTCAGACCCATATGGTATTAGCTCCACACCATTAACATGGTGGTTCTCCAATTCAGCATTCGCTATTAGAAAATCAGTCTCAGATATTTTATCTTTTAGAAACCCGTGGCTATTAACCATCTCAGTTAAGTCGCGTATATCACGAATAACATCAAAATCAATAAGCTCAAAGAATTTCAATACACTTTGATCAGATGCTAGCTTCCCGATTTGAATAGCTAATCCAAGTGTATTTTTTAATTCTTCTGAGTGCACTTTGCTACTCCTCATAGTTTGCAGTTTCTAGCAGAGCTAATGGCATTATAACTCCAGCTCCTGCAGACTCCAGTAAATAAAAACACGCAGACAAACTACCGCCTGTTGTTTTAACATCATCTAGTAGTAACACATTTCGCCCCATGAGGTTACCACCCCTAACTCTGATACTAGACATGTGACCAGTAATTGAGCGATCTCCTCCTTCACGATGTGCGCTAGGAACAGTGCGTGTTCTTTCCAAACAGCAATCAACAATGCCCCGACGGTGAACATTTACGATTCGCTCGGCGACCTCAATCAAAGCCGGTGAAATTCTGCCTTCTGTGTGAGACGGGACGACTGCTATCGAAAAAGGAGACTCAACAAAACGCCCACCGCCACCTCTGATTACTAACCGCCCAACCTTATCTATAGCTAATCGAGAAAAACGGTTAATAGCCCTTTGATGATTACGATTATTTTCATCCTTAAAATCCATCATCTGCCTTGATAGTTCATCGCTATGAGGGTTGCGCTCTCCCAAATGCCAGTAGGGGTGATACAAGCCACACGATGTAACACTTACGGGTAAAAGCATTCTTTATTCTCATGTAGTCCTAACTCAAACAATGTTAAGCGAAATGATATTTCATAGACAAACATAAAATTAAGAATAATCTCAATGATCACATTTTTGATTATGAAACAAAGCCAAGAGTTAGCGCGCGCTCGTATCCCCGCCACGCCTGCCCGCTTTATGTAGCGGTTTTCATGCAGGCGCATGATCTACGCAAAATCCCACCAGTTCTGGCGTGCCTTAGCAAAAACGATCCGCAAACGATCATGCGATCTCATGCGGCATAGTCATGCACTTACGGGGGAAGTGAAATCCCGTAACCGAATGACCGCTTGAAAAACAAAACTCTCGTTTTTATAAAGCACAAAGTCCGCTTTGAGCAAAGCGGACGTTAATAATTTTACTGACTATCCCTAGTACTTCTAATAATATTGCCTATGTTAATCAACAAAAAGTTAATCAGTTCCCTCAGTAAAGAATTTGATTGCGCTAGTTAGTACATAGTCAATAAAAAACTTTACGTGAAAAACCTGAAAGGAGTTATTGGCTGCGTTTTGAGTGAAATCTACAGCTATCTCTTTTAGGTTAATCAACCAGTTGTATTCTTCGGTCAGTCTGGTTCTAGCATCCCCATCAGAATAACGATTCCGCAAGCTAAATGCCAGTTTCCTCATGAGGACTGGGTCAAGTTTCCTATAGCTTTCAATGAAAACTTCAGGAGGAACCAAGTGTAAAAAAGGCACGTTATGAAGATTTAACTGCCTATTATTAGAATGACTCAATTCAGATACAAACGATAAGTTTCCCCTTTGCAACTCATCGCTGAACTGCAACGCAAATTCCGGAATTGATTCATCAAACCGTTTCTTCTTCGCTATCTCAATATGCTCAATAATGAGTTTGAATTCATCGCTATCCCTGTCAAGAAAACCAAAGCCACGCCATGCCCTTAATTCGTTATAATGCGTTTGCGCATATTCCTTATGTATATCTTCAGCTCTAAGTCTATTATAATAATTATTTATATTCTGTTTTGTCTCATTTATGAGATCATGAACATCATCTGTTGTTAGACCTTCTTTCGCCATGTCCAGCAAAATACTCGCGGTCATCAGGAGTTCACCTAAGGAAGTGATCTTACCTGAAAATAGATTATCCTTGGCAATGGCGTACTGCTCATTAAGCATAGTTTCATTAAGTTCTCGATAGTTCCACAAATACTCCCATGCTTGGGCATCGGTGCTTCTAAAAAATCGCGTAATATCCAACTGAGCGAGAAGTTCACTCGTTACCTTTCCATCACAGATTAGCTCCCTCCAGTACGCACCATCCAGTAACTTCTCGGTTAATACAGGAGATGAATATTTCTCGACGATCATGTCATACTTAGTTTTGGTACGCTCTTTACCTAAAAACATACCATAATTAACATTGCTGATTGAATCGAAATCCTCGTAGTTAAGGTTCCCTCCCCGGTACTCTATCGAGAAAATTAACAACTGCTGGAAAAATACCCTCATAAAATCGTCGTTGCTGACATATTTATTTCCCAAAAGGGAAATGATGCGTTGTACATCAAGAAAGAACTGCCTCAAGTGTCTTAGATTATTATATTTTGCCGACACATAGATGTCTTCTATGGCCTGCATATCTTCTTTAAATATATTAGCAACGTGTAAACTGCTAATTACGCCCAAAAAAACATTACAAGCACTATGTAAATCTGACGTTACTTCAAATGTTTTACCAACAAGCTTTTCTTTTGTTCTCATGTATTCGCTGCTAGATTTCTCATCATCATTATTTATTCGCTTTTCTCTATTGATTATTTCTTCTTCATTGGCAACCAAGATCGCTTTGTATCCGTTTACTTCTACAAAGTGGTTTATATATCCAAATAAAATTGGTAAATCTATACCAGCTCTCTCGATATCATCAAAGACCAGCACAAAACCATCTGGTTTTCTACTAAAATCGTTAAGATTAATGGTGGGAACATTGGTATTGACATCAACGTCAGATTTATTATCGCCATTGAGATCGATCTTGAAAGTAGCCTTAAGCGTATTTTTTAGTACATTTGCACCAAAGATAAGGGCTTTGTTTGATAGGACAGGATGAAGTTGACGATAGAACTCATCTTCAATCTGCTTAATAGAGTTGACGCCATACAAACTCACTTTTAGAAATTTAAACTCTGAATTCTTCTGCTTATATTCTTCAAGAACTTGTTCAATGAACCAAGTTTTACCCGATCCCCAAGCACCTTTAAGCATAATGGCGTATTGAGGTTCAGTTGTAAGGCTAAGGTAATATTCTATATAGTCTTTGATGTACGTATTGTTCATTTTTAGTCCATTTTGATAAAATACATAAACATAGATGGTAAGTAGAGCCAAAGGCCAACTATGGAAAATTCAATCGGTAGTGTACATTGTAAGGTTATTATTAGTAAATTTTATAGAAATGCCCATAATCTTACAAAATTCAGATTATCCGTTGCGAATTAGTCTGCCATTCGTTAATTAACGAAAGTTAGCAGAAGAAACGTTTGCATCTTGCACAAAGCAGACGATCATTTATCAAAATGACCTTACACCTTATTTCACTCGTTGCCCAAACTAGCCCCCATCAGAATGAATCCTCCTGGGGGCAACGTTTCTTAATGCAGCCAGCTGTCGTCTTCCCACACCTTCTGCATAATTTTCATCACTTGTTTTCTTTCTTCGTCCAGTTGCAGTCCGGTCAGTTCCACACCGTTAGAGCTACCTTTGCGGATACGAATTACCGTTTTGGGATACAGGGGGCGCAGATTGCGGTAAAGCTCGGATTCAAGGGCGTCCAGTGTAGACTGGCTAATCTTCTGCTCTTTATCGATCATTATTTCAATGCGCATAAAAGTCACCTCAGCTGATGACATCCATTGAGCGGTTGTATTCGTGGCTTCTGATTTTTGCCATGAGTTCATCAGTCAATTCAGAAACCCACTGCAGAGCCAGCCCCTTCTCTTCATCACTACACTCACTAGCCGCTACAAGCTTAAGAAAAAAATCAATGCGCTGGAGCTTCAAAGACTCCAAAAAATAGTCCTGCATCTTTCCTCCTATGACACCACACGCAATGCTGTACGCATAACCACTGTTTATATTTACAGTATATAATAATCTTACTGATGTAAAACGTTTTTTTACGCTTATCAGCCTGATATGCCTGGTATTATTAAGAGCACGAATTGTTAGCCAGCGTAATTAATACAGGTTCCGCCACTTATCATCTTCCTGCAAACGCTGGTTCCAATAGAAGATACGCAGGCCTGCTCCTGACGGAATACTGCCGCCGCGAAGGAGTAAATCGACCTCTTTCTCGCTGCCATCAAATCCTCTGGATTTCAGTTCATAGACGAGCTGCTGTCGTTGATGGTCTGTAATTCGCTGTTTGTAGTCTCTACGTCGTTTCGGTTTCACCAGACGTAACCTTGCAGCCAGTTCCCGGCGCTCCTTTTTGTTCATACTGTGCAGGTAATCGTGCAACTCCTTGTCATCCATGCGGGTAAAGTCCGTTCTGGGGTCCCCATCAGCTGATTTATCTTTCTCCTGTTGGTTCAAATTTTCAGCAAGGGGACAGTTATTGCCACGAGTCCAAGGGGCGCAAGCGCCCTGGTCGGCTGCCGCCTCCTGAACATCAACGGCCTTACGAACCATTTTCCACTTCACGGCATGAGTGCAGATCTTGCCCTCTGCAATAGGTGACCAGATGCCATAAATACGAATGCCGTGATCGCCATAGGCGGTCGGCTCTTCGTTGATTTCATAAGCGGTTCTGATGAGGTGATATTTGCGGGGAACCAGTACGCCGCCCTGCTTCATGATGTAGGTGGCAAAACAACCAGCATCAGCAGCAGCCAGGATGGCATCAAGGCGTGGGTTATCCAGTACCGGCGCACCTGCTTTTTTGTCCCCCTGTTGCCTTGCCGCCTGACCAGCCAGCAATCGCAGTTCACGGTAAGCCTGACGCCCCGGAATGCCAAAGAAGCGGAATTGCTGAACACGATGCAGAGACGCCCAGGCATTAACGTATTCAGCATTATCACGCAGGGATTTCCCCGTTTCCTTGCTGATCTCGCCAGCCAGACCACGCCCATCAATGTTCTTACTGATGTATTTCGCGATGTAGCTTGTTGGCGTTCCTTTGCGCGGGTTAATCAACTCAGACTTAAAGCGCGGCCCAGTGTTATTGCCCAGCTCCTCGCGGTCTTCACGGATGGCAAACTTACGCAGTAATGCAGTGATGGCACGGCGGTCTTTTTTGCGCATGAAACACAACAGGTGCCAGTGAACTGTGCCGTCATGATGCGGCTCAGCCACCCGCACGCCATACCAGCGCAACCCGGCTTTGTGCATCGCCTTACGAAATGCAGCAAACATGCCGACCAGATAATCGCTGCTTTGTCTTACCGTCGCGTTTGTCCAGGTCGGGTTTGGTCTGCCGTTATTGAGCGTGGAATGGAAACGTGACGGACAGGTGATGGTGTAGAAAACGGCGCAGTCACCGCGCATTTCCGCGATAAGCTCCAGACCTTTAACACAGGCCATCATCTCATTGCGGCGATGCGCCGGGTTGCTGCTGCTGGCGTTTACCACATCCTCCATGTCCAGCGTGTCGCCGTCTTCGTTCACCAGTTCATGAGAACGGAAAAACTCCAGCGACTTACGGCGCTGCTCACGTTTATGCATCACGGCTTCATAGCTGACATAGGGAGATGCTTTTTTGCTGACCAGGCAGACAGCACGCAACTGCTCTTCCCGCCATTCGCAACGCATCTTCCATAATTTCCGATACCACCAGTCGGCGCACAACATACGCGCCAGCGAACCCGGAATGAGTTCATAGGGCACGGGTTTACGGCGGTTTCTTTTCCGACGGAGTTGCTCAAACGCAGGAGGGATTACATCCAGACGCAGGGTTTCCGCTGCCACCTTTTCCCATGTCTTGCGGATTTCTTCTGGCTTAACGTCATCGGTGGCATACAAATCACCACAAGCTGCATCAAGGCACATGCTCATATGCGCGGCAACAAGGGTAGACAGGCGCTTCACCTGATCCTGACTCATTTCAGGCAGGATCAGCAGGCCGTCCAGCCCTTCATGGCTTGCCATAAAGCGAAAAGAAGTGGATAGCTGACTCTCGCGTACATGTTCCAGTCGTTCCAGACATGGCTTAATCGTCTCACGCAAATAGCGGGAATAAGCCTTTGGCCTGCCCAGGCTGCTGAAGTATTCAATACGTTGCATCAGCGGCTTGCTGATATGGGAAGGCTGGGCGTTGACGTCCGCCAGAATGACCATATCCGGATTAAAACGCTGCTGCTCATGCGCCAGCTTTGCCCGACTAATGAGCTTATCCTGCTCGATTTCGCGCTGGACAGGATCACGGGATTCATTAAAGAAATAACGCTCCCAGACCTGATCACTCAGCGCCTCACGGCGCAGCTGTTCCTGCTCGTTATCGGCAGCGTACAGAGTGATCAGGTTTGAAAGCGCAGAAACCGGCGCAACTTCCGCCGGGTCCAGATAAGGGTTAATGGCCTTTTTCGGGCTGCTCCATGAGAATGCTGCTGCGACCTCGTTAAAGCCGCTGCAGTTGTTCATATCAGCATGGCTCATGCACGCACTCCGTACACGGCAGAACTATCCACGCCACGCGAAGGATCAAATCCCACCCAGCAGCGCGGCCCGGAAACAGCGATGATTTCTGTTGCTGATTTACACTCGCCAGCTGCCACACCGATGCTGCGTTTTACCTTGATATAGTGGTGAGTAAAATTGCGATACAGCGAACGAATCAGGGATGTGTCACTGTTAGAAACAATGACCGGATGTCCTTCAGATGATCGATGTTCAAGAACGGATGCCAGGTGATACTGGTCATCTTCAGTGAAACCATCAGTGTGATAGCCGGAAAACGTACCGTCATAAGGCGGATCGCAATACACCACATCCCCCGCCTTCAACATCGCCAGCGTTTCATCAAAGCTGGCGCAGATAAACGTTGCCCGCTGGGCTTTTTCTGCAAATGCGCGAATTTCTTTTTCAGGGAAATACGGATTTTTATAATTCCCGTAGGGAATGTTGAAATGTCCGCTCTTGTTATAACGACATAACCCACGGTAACCGTGACGATTGAGATACAGGAAATATACTGCTTTCATGAAATCAGTAATTTCAGATGAGTAATTAAACTCCTGCCTTATGTTGTAATAAGCCACCTCCCTGTTTGCTTCCTCAAATAAGACTCTGGCACGAGATATAAATGATTCGCAATCAGCGGCAATCTTTTTATAGAGGTTGATTAAATCAGGATTAATATCAGCAACCAGATAGCTGGGGTAATCCGTCGCCATCATCACAGCACAGGAACCCGCGAAAGGTTCAACCAGTCGCGGGCCAGCAGGAAGGTGTTTTTTCAGTTCGGACATAATGGCGGGTTT
>ENA-ORMO01001746-ORMO01001746.1-human-gut-metagenome-genome-assembly--contig:-NODE-1746-length-21089-cov-11.923838_pt1 | contig 21089 bp, 18 predicted proteins | sample MGYA00242106_ERZ509001 | MGnify/ENA primary metagenome ERZ509001 (study PRJEB26280, sample SAMEA2338736) | human gut metagenome | biome: human gut; feature: human-associated habitat; material: faeces...
GGCGGCGGCCGGCCGCATCGGCACCGACGACCCCCTCAAGCTCCTGCCGCCCGCAGGGTCGTACCAAGTCCGCATCGGCGGCCGGCCTGCAAGGCTGACTGTCGACGCATCGCAAAACCTGATAATCCGCGACGGCTGCCCCGACGGGCGTGCCGTCCTAACCTTTTAAGCACCATGCTGAGTTACGATTGCCAAATCCGCGTGTGGTACAAGCACACCGACCAGATGGCCATCTGCCACCATTCGAACTACATCTGTTACTACGAAGCCGCGCGCAGCGAACTGCTCCGCTATCTGGGCATGTCCTTTGCCGAAGTCGAGAAGCGGGGCATCATGATGCCCATCCTCGAGGTGCAGTCCAAATACCACCGCCCGGCTTACTACGACGAGCTGCTCACCGTGCGCATCATGCTCCGCGAACTGCCCACGGCGCGCATCAACTTTTTCTACGAAATCTACAACGAGAAGGGCGAGCTGCTCAACACGGGCATGACGCAACTGGGCTTCATCCACAGCGACACGCGCCGCCCGTGCCGCGTCCCCGACTGGTTCCTGAAACTGGTCGCCGACAAATGGACGGAAGAGTAGAGGCCGCCGCGGCACTCCGATGCTTCTCACGACGGAAAGGCTCCGGATCGTTCCGCTGACACCCCGGCAGCTGGGGCTCTGGCTGCATGACATTCCGGCACTGGAAAATGAGCTGGATTGCCGCTGCACAGCCGGAAGCCCGCGCGGCGACTTCCGCCGGATCGTCGCGTGCAGCGTGCAGCATGCACTTGCCGCCGCCGACCCCGGCAATCACCTCTTCCACACCTTCTGGTTCCTGGTCATACGGGACGGCGGTGCCGGATCGGCCTGCTTCAAAGGGACGGCGGATGCCAACGGAAAGGTAGAGATCGGCTACGGACTGGAAAAGCCTTTGAAAAACAGGGTTACATGACCGAAACCGTCCGGGCATTGTGCGCCTGGGCGAAGCAACAGCCCGGTGTCCGGCACATCACTGCCGAGACCGAACCGGATAACCGCGCCTCGCATCGCGTCCTGCAAAGGGCCGGGTTCCATCCCGCCGAAGCGGACGCAGCCCGATGGCGGAGCCTGTGAAACCGGGCTGCCACCCGGAAAATACAGAAGGCCGGTTCTGCGAACGGCCTTCTGCATTTTCGTCGATCCGGAAGCGTCGATCCGGAATTCCGGCTTTCCGGGGAGCGGGGCCGACTCGTGGCAGGAAAAACTGATCCCGACGGCCGACCGGCTCCCGCAAATCATTCGAGCATCCCCTTGAGCGTCTTTTTCATCAGGTCGTGGTCGCGGAAGTCGTTACGCAGCTCATAGCTGCCGTCGCGGTCGACCAGCACATAGGACGGAATGCCGTCGATCCGGAATTTCTCGCAAAGGTATTTCCACTGTGCGTCGTCGAGCCGGTAATGCTTGCCCGCGATTTTGGCGATGCTGGTCTTGTAGGCGACCAGCGGCGAGGTCTCGTTGGCGATGTATATCCACACCAGGTCGTCGCTCTTCAGTTCCCCGCTCTTGAGCGGCTCGTTCGCTTTGATCGAAGCCCGGCAGGGGCCGCACCACGTGTTCCAGAAATCGACGAACACCACCTTGCCCTTGTAGGGCGCTACAATCGCATCGAACAGCTTGTCGACGGCAACCTCGGGCGTCGTTTCGATACGGACGTCCTTCACCGACTCCAGCTCCTTGCGTACACGCGCCTGCATCGCCTCGCAGGCCTCGGCGTAGAACGGCTCCTTGAGCGAATGCAACAGGTCGAGGTCTTCCTGCGTAAGGGCGTTGTTCTCGGCCTTGGACGGAAGCTGATATACCTTGGGAAGGTCGGCCAGGATGCCCTCGGTAGCGTGCGCGATATTCGCCCAGCCGATATGCGGGGCGATGATGGAGTAGCAATAGTCCGAGGAGGACATGCCCATCAGCAGTTTCGGGTTATTCAGGTCGAAAAGCCCGGCCAGCACCGCATAATGCTCCGGTGCGAAAACGGCGAATTCGTAGTCAACCTTCTTGCCGTAATCCCAATCCTCGTGCCGGCTCCGGTAATTGTGTTCCAACAGTCCGGGCCCGTTGGACATGGCCCCGAGTGTCTCCTGCTGCAACGTGAGTAGGGACAATTCCTTCATCATCCCGGACACCGGACTGCGCGCGATGCTGTCCGCCAGGCTTTCGTATTTCGACACGACCATCTGCGTATACTCGTCGGCACTCATGCGGTAATCCGCGAAATCGCCCGAATAGAGGTTCATGCGGATACTGCTGCCGCCGCTCGCATCCACCAGCGCATTGAGATCCGCATACGTCCCGGTCGTATAGAGCCTGCGCCCGGGTGCAGGCTCGCGCTCCTTGTCGCGGCGCTGCACGACGGCCCGGCCGCCTGCCTCCATAGCGATATACATGTCCAGCGTTTCACCGGGGGCAATCCAGCACATCCCGAATACCGGGCCGCACGAAACATAGGCCATGGCCGTACCGTACTGTTCGAATCGCAGGGTTGCCGTGCCGCTTTCGGGGTCGATGGCCGCCGTATGCTCTTCCTGGCCGTTCAGCAGCGAATTGACATACATGGCGACCTCCTTCACCATTCCCCTGCGGTACCCCAGCAGGCGGACGTTCACGGTGGTCGTCCCCACCGCGAGTATCGGTTCGGGAACGGGGCCGTCTTCGGGGGCCTTCCGCAGTTCGCGGGGTAACCCCTCGGGATAACGCGGATACTCCTTCTTACCCGTCAGGTCGACCCCGTAGAGTTTGAAGCAGTCGTCGCAGTCCGATTCGATGAAATCGAACGACTTCGTTCCCCGCGGCAGCGGCCCGAATTTCAGCACGAACGACGCTTCGCCCGAGTCGGGCATCCAGAAGAGCGAATCGGGGAGGATACCCTCGCTGCCCTGCAACATGTATTTCTGCCCGTCGGCCAGCAGGTAGCTACCCGCGTCGATGCGGATCCAGTTGTGCGGCCGGAAATAGGCATCGACATGCAACACGGTCGCCGTGTCGCTCAGTTCTATTTTCGGAAAGTCGAGCGTCATGGTGTTGGCAGCCCCGATCAGGGGGTTCTCGACGACACAGTTCGCCGGGGTGCATGACGCAAGGAGCATCCCGACCGCCACCGCACCGGAGGTTAGCAGTTTTCTCATAACTCAGGGTTTTAGGTTATGACAAATATAACCTTTTATTCCTTTGCGCAACTATTTCCGCACAAGTATTTTACGGCCCGCCGGCAAATAAAAGGGGGCTGCACCCTGCGGCGCAGCCCCCTCCTCATTAACCCCTGCCCGTTACTTTTCGATCAGCGAAATCGAGCGCTGGATGAAATCCGTCAGGCTCTTGCCCTTGAGCATCCCGTTGGTCAGCAACGCCAGGTCGATGATCTGCTTCACGAGCTTGTTTTCACCGCCGATCTCGCGCAGCCGCTCGTTGCGCTCATCGCGCAGCGTGACGACCTTCTTCGACAACTCCTCGCGCATGGCCTTTTCCTCTGCGGTAAGCTCTTCCTCCTTCTTGTCCTTGGTAACCTCCTCGAAGCGGTTCTCCTCGGCCACGGCCGCGTCGATCTTCTTGGTGATGGACTTCAGCTTGTCGCCGTAAGCCTTCTCGGCATCGGAGAGGATGTCCGCGACGATGGGGTGGTTGCCGTTCACCGCGATGGTGAAGTTGTCGGGCATCTGCCCGTAGAACTGGCTCATGCCCCCGCCGCCCGCTGCGGCCATCTCCTTCATACGGCGCATGAATTCGTTCTGCGTAATCACCACGGGCGCCTCGTCGGGCGACATCGCCTCGAACGAAATGTTGTAGTGTATCTTTTCGTCCTTGGGCATCTGGCTTTCGAATACCGGGCGCAACAACTCCTGCTGCGCTTCGGTGAGCGACATCCTGATGTTGTCCTCCTTCTGGATGAGCTTGTCGATCACATCGCTGTCCACGCGCACGAAACGCGTCTCCTTGTTTTTCGACTCATACCAGTTGACGTAGTGGTTGTCCAGCTGGCCGTCCATCAGCAGCACGTCGTAGCCCTTGCCCCTGGCGGCTTCGAGGAACGTGTGTTTTTCCACGGGGTCGTCCACATAGAGCAGCACGACGGTCTTGTTCTTGTCGGTCTGGTTCTCCTTTACCTTCTCGAGATACTCCTTGGGCGTGAAATACTTGCCCTCGACGTTCTTCCAGAGCATGAAATCCTGCGCCTTCTCGGCGAACTTCTCGTCGGTGAGGATGCCGTACTGGATAAAGATCTTCAGGTCGTCCCATTTCGACTCGTAATCCGGGCGCATCGTGTTGAACAGCTCCTGCAGCCGGTCTGCGACCTTGCGGGTGATGTAATTCGAGATCTTCTTCACGTTGGCATCGCTCTGCAGGTAGCTCCGCGACACGTTCAGCGGAATGTCCGGCGAGTCGATCACGCCGTGCAGCAGCGTCAGGTATTCGGGCACGATGCCTTCGACCTGGTCGGTCACGTAGACCTGGTTCGAATAGAGCTGTATCTTGTTCTTCTGGATCTCGAAGTTGTTGTGTATCTTCGGGAAATAGAGGATTCCCGTCAGGTGGAACGGGTAGTCGATGTTCAGGTGGATCGAGAACAGCGGCTCGTCGCTCATGGGGTAGAGCTCGTGGTAAAACTCCTTGTATTGCTCCTCGGTAATGTCGGCCGGCTTGCGCGTCCACAGCGGGTCGACGTTGTTGATGACGTTGTCCTTGTCCGTGTCGACGTACTTGCCGTCCTTCCACTCCTTGACCTTGCCGAACGCAATCGGGATCGGCAGGAAACGGCAGTACTTGCGCAGCAGTCCCTCGACTTTCGAATCCTCGGCATATTCGAGCGCATCCTCCGACAGGTGCAGGACGATGGTCGTACCGCGGTCATGCGCCTCGTCGGTCTCCTCCATTTCGAATTCGGGCGTCCCGGTGCAGCTCCAGCGCACGGTCTTGGCACCCTCCTTCCAGGATTTCGTTATGATCTCCACCTTGTCGGCCACCATGAACGACGAGTAGAAACCCAGTCCGAAATGCCCGATGATCGCCTGGTTCTTGTACTTCTCCATGAACTCCTCGGCCCCCGAGAAAGCGATCTGGTTGATGTATTTGTCGACCTCTTCGGCCGTCATGCCGATGCCGCGGTCGGTTACGGTCAGCGTTTTGGCATCCTTGTCCGCCGAAACGCGGATCGTCAGGTCGCCCAGGTCGCCCTTCATTTCGCCGATCGACGAGAGGGTCTTCAGTTTCTGGGTTGCGTCGACAGCATTGGAGATCAGCTCGCGCAGGAAAATCTCATGATCCGAATAAAGGAACTTTTTGATTACGGGGAATATATTCTCCGTCGTTACTCCGATTTTTCCGTTTTTCATAGTTTTATCGTTGTATTTTGATTCGATTCGTCTCTGTCTTGTTTCAACAAACCGTGTGCCAGCCCCCGATTCCTGCCAAACTGTCAGTTGCGCATGACAGCATATGCCGAAAAAAAGTTGCCGCAGCGAGAGTTTTGCCTTATATTTGTATGGCGAATTCAAACACACGACCAACTATGGATTTCCTCTCGTTAGCCAAGAAACGGTATGCCTGCCGTAAATATACGGCCCAAAAGGTCGAACAGGCAAAACTCGACACGATCCTCGAAGCCGGCCGCGTGGCTCCCACGGGCGCCAACCGCCAGCCTCAGCGGCTCATCGTCGTGCGTTCCGAAGAAGGCATGGCACGCCTGGCACGCTGCACGCGCGATTTCGGGGCGCCCTGCGCCATCATCGTATGCGCCGATACGGGCGAGGCCTGGGAGCGGAAATACGACGGCAAGGTGATCGGCGACATCGACGCTTCGATCGTCACCGACCACATGATGCTTTGCGCCGCGTCGCTGGGGCTCGACACGCTGTGGATCTGCATGTTCAAACCCGAAGCCGTACGCGCGGAATTCAACCTGCCGGAGCATGTCGAACCCGTGAATATCCTGCTCGTGGGCTACGGCGCCGGCATCCCGTCCGACCCCGGCCGCCATGAGCTGCTGCGCAAGCCGCTGTCGGAGACGGTCGTCGAAGAACGATTCTGAGCCCCCGTCCCCAAGAGCCGGATCGGCTCCGAATTCATCCATGCCGGCATCCGACACCCCGATAATCCCTGAAAAACGGGCGCCGCAAGGTTCATACCGACCTGCGGCGCATCCGTTTTACCGGAACCGGGATCCGGCTCGGGCAATGCGACTCGATTGATTCGCCCGGCCGGACTCTATCACGGCCAGTAGTTTGTCGAGCACCGCATCGCGGCCCGACAGGTAATCGGCCGCGGTATAAGGGATCGCAATGTCGGGTGTCAACACCCCGCCGACCGCCTCAGTATATTCCTCGAACTCCACGGTCGAAACGGACGGCCACAACAAACAAGTCAGATAAAGCCATCCCTCCGTCACCTCGCCGTACTTCATGGCATTGTGGCGGAGCGGCTCGCCGACGAGTTCGGCCGCCCCGTTATATTGCATGATATTACAGAACGACGAGGCGACCGACCCGGTGTCTTTGTCCATCATCACATAATACCGCATACCGGGAACATACATTTTTTTCTTGAGTGCAACTTCCCTATGGATATATTTGTCGGGCATGTCGATAAGTTTCCCGAGCAGACTGTCCGTCAGGAAGTCGTAGTCGGGCAGGGTTTGTTTCGAAACCTTCAGTCTCTGGCTTTTCAGGTACGGAATGGCCGGCTTGTCGATGAAGATCGAAAGCAAATCGTCGAATGCGGAGCCGCTCCCGCCGGGGTTGCCCCGCAGGTCGAGGATAAACGAATCGCAACCCTGTTTTTTGGCTTGCAGGATAGCCTTACGTAATTTTTTTATCAGCAGGCCGTTGTCCGGGTAAAACTCGGTGATCGAAAAGTATCCGGCTTTCGCCTCCTCAAATATGCACGTCCTGAATTCCTGTTGCCGGAGCAGCCCCAAGTACACCTCCGACCACGGCATCCCCGGGGTCGTCACCTCCTGCACCTGCCCGTTGCGTTCCAGCCTAACTTTATAATCGGCAGCGGTGACGAGCGCGTAGTGGTAGTTTTTCAATAATATGAACGGGTATATATACCGGTCGTCATAGCAGTACTGCAAATATTCCGAAACAGGAACGTCGTTGATCGCAAGTATCCGGTCGCCGCGTTCGAACACCGGGTCGACCGAACGGCTCACGACGAGCGTGTCGTTGACATCGAGCAATAGGAACCCCGGGGTGGGAATATTGCCCGCCTGCTTGCGCACCTTTGCGGATCGTACCGGGAAAACGGGCTGGGGATCGACGCGCAGATGCGGATCGAGATACTGCAACCATATCAGACCTGGACGCAATACCCGGAACAATTCGGCACTCGTCAGCGAATCCTTGCCCAAAAGCCGGTTCCGTTCCGCAATCTCCTCATACAACGGGGCGGGGATCGAGTCCCCGGCAGCAGGGTGCCAGGCCGGAATGTGGAGGCATTTTTCCACCTCGCAGGCAGGTGTTTTCACATCAAAAATGCTGATTTTCCCGTCGACCCTTGCTTCGCGGCTTTTCCGTACCAGCAACAAGCTGTCCTGGCTGTTATTCCGTACTTGCAAAAGGCTGTCCGAGGGGTGTTTTCCGGAACCGGAATTCGCGTATGCCGCAATGCTGTTCAGCATACACAATAGGGCGAAAGAACCGCATAATACTGTCTTTTTCATACCAAAGTAGGTTAGGGTTTGCCATAAGCACAGGAAAACAAAAAAGCGCCCCGCAACAGGAGGCACTTCCATGCTGTCCATCCATTTGCCAAACGCTTCACCCACAGGGGTTATTGTGCGTACAACCGGAATTTCATGCTCCACGTGCCGCCCGGGGCGATCGACCGGAAACCTTCGGCTTCGGGGTCGGGCATGTTCGGGGCGTTGGTCGTCCACGACTGCGGCTCGGGGCAACAGTAGGGCACCTTGCCGCCGTTGTTCCAGATCGTCCAGCAGGTCGTCTGTCCGTCGACCTCGTAGCAGGTGCGTACACCCGTGCGCAGGTTCTCGACCAACCCGCCGCGGAACGGCTTGCCGTCCACCTCGATCTCGCGCACTGTGAAAGCCGCCTCGATCGGATCGCAGTCCGTTACCTGCAACCCCGCACCGCGCAGCCGGGCAAACTTCTCCGACAACGGCAACTTGCGGCCCGTCGGGATGTTACGTCCGCTCAGCTCAACCTGTTCTCCAACCGCCGCACGCATCACGTAATCGCCTGCCGCCCCTCCGGCGAAAGGGATCCGCATCGGCGTATGAAACCCCACGCCGACGGGCATCGGCTCCGCGCTGCGGTTGGCGAACATCACCTCCTGTTCCAGCCCCCGGGCCGTGAGGCGGTATACGATCTTGCACTTGAACTCGTGCGGGAAATCGCGGAATATCGCATCGTTCCCCGCATTCGAATAGTAGCGGCATTCGACCAGCACCTCGTCCGCGGTTTCCCACGCCTTCGACACGGCGAAAGGCTGGCTCTTGAGAATGCCGTGGTGATAGTGGCCTCCTTTCGCGTCGGTGATCGGGAAGCGGTAGGTGCGCCCGTCGAACGTGTATTGCCCGTCTGCAATGCGGTTGGGCGGGAAGAGGATCGGCAGTCCGAACACATGCGGGCGCCGCCGGAACTCTTCGACCTCATCCCCGGCGGGTGCACGCAGGATTTCGATGCCGCGCCGCGTGTCGGCCAGCCGCACGAGGTTGGCGCCCATGTCCGGAACCAGCAGGGCCGCGTAGTCCCCTTTCGAAAACTCCACGGCCCGCATTCCATGCCACGCTATGCTGCGCAGCATCTTAGAGCAGCTTTTCGATCTTGGCGACCAGCGCATCCTTCGATGCGGCGCCGACCTGCTTGTCCACCAGTTCCCCGCCCTTGAGGAAGATGATGGTGGGGATGTTGCGCACGCCGTATTTCGCCGTGATCTCATCGTTCTCCTCCACGTCGCACTTGGCGATCAGGACGCGCCCCTCATACTCGGTGGCGAGCTCGTCCACGATGGGGGCTACCATGCGGCAGGGGCCGCACCATTCGGCCCAGAAGTCGATGACGACGGGCAGCTCTGACGAAAGTACTTCCTGAAAATTCTCCTTTGTGATTGCTAAAGCCATAATTACAAGGTTTTTAATTGTTTGTATAGTTTATGCGATCGAATACTTTATGTCGTTGTCCTCCAAATATCCTACCAGCGACTGCGTGAGGCTGACCTTGTAGCTCTTCGAGAAAAGGCTCAGCGAGACATGCGCGTCGCGGTCGTAGACATTGACCCGGAACAAGGTTTCGCCCCGAGCTTCGCGGACACGTTCCGACAGGTCGCGGATCAGCTCCTGCGTCACCTCCTGCACGGGCAGCTGCACGTGCATCTCCTTGATCATCGTGTCGCGCATCTCCGAGAGCTGCACCATCGAGATGATCTTGAATTCCAGCTCCTTGTCGTTATAGGGCTTGGGCTGCACGCGGCCGCGGATAAAGAGGAAATAGTCCGAGAAGAGGTATTTGCGGAAATTCTCATAGTCCTTGCCGAACAGCGCGAACTCGTGCGTGCCGTTGTAATCCTCCAGCACGAATTTGCCCCACGGCTTGCCGGTTTTGGTCATCAGGTTCTGCACGCTCACGACCATGCCCGCCACGGCGATCTCCTGCCCCTTGAAAGGTTCGAGGTTCTCCAGCTCCGTGAGCTGGGTCTTGCACATGTGGTTGATGATGACCTTATAGTCGTCCAGCGGGTGTGCCGACAGGTAAAGGCCGATCATCTCGCGCTCCTTGGCAAGGGTCTCCAGCTGCGTCCAGTCGGCGCACGCCGGCAACACGGGGCGCTGAATGTCCACCTGCCCGCCGCCTCCGAAAAGGCTCTGCTGGGCGTTGTTCTTCTCGGCCTGGAAACGCTGTCCGTAACGCATCAGCTGTTCGATGAAGGTAATGCCGGTATTGTCACGTGCATCCGCCCCGAAGAACTTGCCCCGGTGGAAGCCCGATATCGAATCGAACCCGCCGGCATAGGCCAGGTTCTCGAAGCATTTGCGGTTCACGGCCGTGAAATTCACCCGTTCCATCAGGTCATATATATCCTTGAAGCGGCCGTTGGCATTGCGTTCGGCGATGATGCTCTCCACGGCGGCTTCGCCGACGCCCTTCACGGCCCCCAGCCCGAAACGCACGTCGCCCGACTTGTTCGACGAAAAGGTGCGCATAGACTCGTTGATGTCGGGCCCCAGCACCCGGATGCCCATGCGCTTGCACTCGTTCATGTAGAGCGTCAGCTGCTTGATGTCCGCCAGGTTTCGGCTCAGCAGCGCCGCCATGAACTCCGAAGGGTAGTGCGCCTTCAGGTAACCGGTCTGGTAGGCCACGTAGGCGTAGCAGGTCGAGTGCGACTTGTTGAAGGCATAGGATGCGAACGCCTCCCAGTCGCCCCAGATCTTGTCGCAGATCTTCTCGTCGTGCCCGCGCTCCTTACAGCCGTTGATGAACTTGGGCTTCATCTTGTCCAGCACGTCGCGCTTCTTCTTACCCATGGCCTTACGCAGCGTGTCGGCCTCGCCGCCCGTGAACCCGGCGAGCTTCTGCGACAGCAACATGACCTGCTCCTGGTAGACCGTGATGCCGTAGGTGTCGCTCAGGTACTCCTCCATGTCGGCGATCTCGTAGGTCACCGGCTCCTGCCCGTGCTTGCGGGCGATGAAGTTGGGGATGTACTCCATCGGGCCCGGACGGTAAAGGGCGTTCATGGCGATCAGGTCTTCGAAACGGTTGGGCTTGAGGTTGCGCAGGTGCTTCTTCATGCCCGGGGACTCGAACTGGAACAGGCCGGTGGTATCGCCGCGGGCAAAGACCTCGTATGTCGGGGCGTCGTCCAGCGGAATGTCGTCGATGGCCACGTCCACGCCGTGCACCGCCTTGACATTCTCCACGGCGTCCTTGATGATCGACAGCGTACGCAGCCCCAGGAAGTCCATCTTGATCAGGCCGACGCTCTCGACCTCCTTGCCCTCGAATTCAACCACGTTCAGCTCGGCATCCTTGGCAATGGCCATCGGCGCGAACTTCTCGAGGTCGTCCTGGCCGATGATCACGCCGCAGGCGTGCACGCCCGTCTGGCGGATCGAGCCTTCGAGTTTCTCGGCGTACTTGAGCGTATTGCGTATCAGCTGGTTGGGCGACTCGCGCTCGGCTGCCAGCTCGGGGGACTCCTTGTATACGAAATCGAACGGCGTCTCGCCGTGTTTCTTGTCGGGGGTGATCTTGTCGGGCACCAGTTTCGACAGGCGGTCGCTCTCCGAGAGGGCGAGCTTCTGCACACGGGCAACATCCTTGATGGCCATCTTGGGCGCCATGGTGCCGAACGTCACGATCTGGGCGACGCGCTTCTGGCCGTATTTCTGCACGCAGTAGCGCAGCACGTCGGCGCGGCCGTCCTCATCGAAGTCGACGTCGACATCGGGCAGCGAGATACGCTCGGGGTTGAGGAAACGCTCGAACAGCAGGTCGTATTTCAGCGGGTCGATATTGGTGATTTTCAGACAGTAGGCAACCACCGAGCCGGCGGCCGAACCACGGCCGGGGCCCACCGAGACCCCCATTTCGCGGGCGGCGCGGATGTAGTCCCACACGATCAGGAAGTAGCCCGGGAAACCCATCCACTCGATCGTTTTGAGTTCGTATTTGAGTCGTTCCTCGACCTTCTCGTCCAACACCTCGCCGTAACGACGGTGCGCGCCCTTGTAGGTGAGGTCTACGAGGTAGCAATATTGCTTGGCGACCATCAGCCTGTCCGACAGCTCCTTGTCATGGGCGACGAGCCGCTCCAGCTCTTCGACCGACGCACAGGCGCCGATCCTGGCCAGCAACTCCGCGTCCTCGATCTTCTTGACGAAGGATTCGCGGAGCTCCGCGAGGTCGATCTTGAAATCCTCCGGCGGCGGGAAGTTCGGCATCAGAGGGGCGTGCGTGAGCTTGTAATCCTCGCATTTGGCAGCGATCTCGAGCGTCGTGGCCAGTGCCTCGGGGTGGTCGGGGAACAGCGCGGCCATCTCCTCGGGTGATTTGAGGTACTCCTGGAACGTGTAACGCATACGGTTCGGGTCGTCCAGGTCGCGCCCCGTATTGAGGCATATCAGGTGGTCGTGCGCCACGGCATCCTCCGCGAGGATGAAGTGCACGTCGTTGGAGCAGATGTACTTCACGCCGAACTTGGCGGCCAGCTCCAGCAGCGCCTTGTTCACCCGCAACTGGTTCTCGTAGACATCCGCATCCTTCTGCGGGTCGCCCGAGGGATGCAGCTGCAATTCGAGGTAATAGTCGTCGCCGAAGACCCCCTTGAACCACTGCACCACGCGCTCGGCCTCCTTCATGTCGTTGTGCATGATGGCCTGGGGCACCTCGCCGCCCAGACATGCCGAGCAGCAGATCAGCCCTTCGTGGTACTGTTCGAGCAGTTGCTTGTCGATGCGCGGCTTGTAATAGAACCCCTCGGTAAACGAGTAGGAGACCATCTTGCAGAGGTTGTGGTAGCCTTCGAGGTTCTTGGCCAGCAGGATCAGGTGGTCGCCGGCCTTCTCGTCCTTGTCCTTCTCGAAACGGTTTTTCACCACGTAGACCTCACAGCCGAGGATCGGCTTCACCCCGGCGTCCGTAGCGGTGTCGTGGAAATTCTTGACACCGTACATGTTGCCGTGGTCGGTGATGGCAATCGCATTCATCCCCAACGCTTTGGCGCGTTTGATGAGCGGCTTGATGGCCGCGGCGCCGTCGAGGATCGAATATTGGGTATGTACGTGCAGATGGACGAATTCAGGCATGGTCGTAACTCTTCAAATTTATCGCACAACAAAGATAGGGATATTTCCGCAGAATTCATGGCAGGGCTCTTGCATTTTATCAACAAAATTCCTAACTTTAGGTATCCAACAAAAACCGAGAGATTATGCAAGACGAAACCATGGTTGTATTGGCGGAATACAACACCATCACAGAAGCCGAGATCGCAAAATCCATGCTCGACAGCGCAGGGATCTGGTCGATGATCCGCAACGAATATATGTCGGCCATTTACCCCATAGGCACCATGCCCGCCCAGGTCGTCGTGCGTCCCGAGGACGTCGAAAAGGCCAGGGCGATGCTGCAACACAGATAAAAACGGCGCCGCCCGTCCTGCGCCAGGCAGGCTGCCGGCGGCAGCGGAGGACTGTTCGGAACGGCGCGTACCGGCATCGCGTCCGGGAAGGCCATGCATCGAAAAGGGTGTACGTGCAGGTTGCACGTACACCCTTTTCGATTTTACGCGGCACGCAGTCCGGTGCCGCACGGGTCAGGTGAAGTTGATCCGGTATTCGTAGGCCGTCCGCTGCGGCACGCCGCGCACGCGGCGGGGCACCCAATGGCCTTTGCTGGCCCGGATGACGCGGATAACCTCCCTGGCGAGTTTTTCGTCGGGCGACGAGAGCACCTCGCCGATCGTGACCTTCCCGTCCGGTTCGATGTAGAAACGCACATGCACCAGCCCGGCCACGCCGCGCGCGGCGAACCGCTCGTCGTAACGCAGCCGCACCCGCGCCCACGCATGGAAGGTCTCGTCGGGGTCGCCGCCCATGAACAGCAACGGGTCGGCCTCCTGCCGCTTGGCGATCTTCTCCACAGGAAGGCGCATCGTCAGCCGCCAGGTATAACTTACGGGCAGCCCGTCTTTCCGGGCCGGCGTCCACGCTTCGAGGCGCCCCAGCGCCTCGGTCACGAGCTGCTTCGTACGCTCCGTCGCGGGCTCGGCATCGCATTTGTCGCGCCCCTGGCAGGTATTGTCCAGGAAACGCCATCCGGCCACCCGTCCCGCCGTGTCGACCGTAAAGGCGACCACGACCTGCGGCGAAAGCTCCGACGCCGGGATTTGCTTCTCTATCGCCAATTTCTCCGCTTCGCCCATCAGCCTTGCCATGAAGCGTTTGGCATCGGCGCCCTGGAAACGGGGCGGCTGGGTCTGCTGCGCCGCGGCACCGCACCACAGGGCCAGTGCCGCCAATAAGATCGCTGTACGTTTCATATGCCCTTCGTTTTAAGGTTTATTCGTTCCATATCCGCCACGAAGCCTCGGCCTGCCGGCGGAACATCACCTCGCCGTTGAGTATGCGCGCCCCGCGCTGGCGCCCCAGGTCGAGGAACCGGGTCAGGGGCGGGTTGTATACCAGGTCGAGCAGGTAGTGCCCGGGCGTAAGGTAGCCGTAGGGGATTCGCGGCGCGGCATCGACGGCGGGGTAGGTTCCCACGGGCGATGCGTTGACTATGAGGCGGCTCTGCTCCACGGCCTCGCACGGCAGGTTGTCGTAGGTGTAGTTGCCCTTCGCGGCGTCGCGTGACACGAGGTCGAACGGGATGCCCCGCTCGGCGAGCACATACTGCACGGCCTGCGACGCCCCACCCGTACCCAGTACGAGGGCATGCGAGGGCTGTTCGCCCCCGAGCAGGCGGTCGAAGGCGGCTCGCAGGCCGATGACATCGGTATTGTGTCCCACGAGGCGTGAGTCTGCCGTACGGCGCACGCAGTTCACGGCGCCGACCAACCGCGCGTCGTGCGACAGGTCGTCGAGCAGCGCCATGACCTCGCGTTTGTAGGGGATCGTGACGTTGAAGCCGCACAGGTCGGGAGTCTCCGCCAGCAGGCGCTCCAGCGCCCCGATTTCGGGCAGTTCGTAGAGGGTGTAGGTGCAGTCGGCAATCCCCTCGCGTTCGAATTTCGCCGCGAAATAGGCTGCCGAGGCGGAGTGCCCCAGCGGCCGGCCGATAAGTCCGAAACGCCGCATGGCTATTCCTCCTGTTTTTTGACGACGATGCGCGCCGCGAGTTCGATGCAGTAAATCGCCAGGAATCCCACGACGCAGAGTACGATGGCCTCCGCGAGCAGTGCATCCTGCTGCGTGAGGGCCTCGAAACGGCCGGGCGCGACGTTGCTCTCGACGAGCGGCATGATCTTGCCGTGGCTGTCGGTGTAGGTTTCGACGACCTCCTTCCACGGCCACACCTTGTTGAGCGAGCCGACCATGAAACCCATCAGCACCGCCACCGTCACGTCGTGCCAGTGCTTGAGCAGCCACGACAGCAGGTGCGAAAAGCTGATGATGCCCGCCACGGCACCCACGACGAAGATCACGATGACCGGGATATCCAGATTGCCCACAGCCTGCATGATGAACTGGTACTTGCCCAGCAGGAGCAGGATGAAGGCGCCCGAAATGCCGGGTAGGATCATGGCGCAGATGGCGATGGCGCCCGACAGCATGATGAACCACCACGTATCGGGGGTCTCGGTCGGCGTGGCGATGGTGATCCACCATGCGGCGGCTACGCCGACCAGGCATGCGGCGACAGTCCGGACGTTCCAGTGCCCGATCTGTTTGGACACGAGCAGTGCCGAGGCGACGATCAGCCCGAAGAAGAACGACCAGATGGCGATCGGGTGGTGCGTGAGCAGGTAGGTCATCAGCCGCGCCAGCGAGAAGATGGCGATCCCGATTCCGATCAGCACGGGCAGCAGGAAACGGCCGTTGATGTGGCGCCAAAACTCCTTCAGACGCAATGTGCCGAGCAGCCGCAGGGCCTTGCCGTCGACGCTTTTGATCGACTCGATCAGCTCCTCGTAGATGCCCGAAATAAAGGCGATCGTCCCTCCCGAGACCCCGGGAACCACATCGGCCATGCCCATGGCGCAGCCCTTCGCTGCAAGCAGCAGGTATTGTGTAAATTTCATAGCATCGGTATTTAGCCCACAAATATAGCGAAATTGCGGGAATCTGCTAAACGAAGGTGCACGATTAGGGGAAATTCCATAATCGTGCACCTGTTTTCTGCCGGGGGATTCCGCCGTCGGCCGTCACCCTTCCATGGGTTCGGGCTTGCGCTCGAAAAATTCGGGCTTGCTGCGGCGGATGAAATCGACGGCCTCGGACAGCCCTTCGGAGAATTTGGCGAAATCCTCCTTGTAGAGGAAAATCTTGTGCCGGTCGTACGAGAAACTCCCGTCGGGGTTCTGCATCTTACGGCTCTCGGTGATCGTCAGGAAATAGTCGTCGCCGCGCGTGGCACGCACATCGAAGAAATAAGTGCGGCGGCCGGCTTTCACGGCTTTGGAAAGAATCTGGTCTCCATATTCTTCCGCATCCCGGCGGGATGGTTGGTGAGGGGTCATGGGGCAGTAGGTTTGGGTTATTTTCGGTTGAACGAATATAAGCAAAATAAACGTGCAATCCAAAAAAAACCTGCCTAATCTTACGGCGCCAGCAGGGATTCCCCTGTGTGCTCCCAATCGGCGAGTATCTCCACGGCGCGGCGGTAGGCCCCGTTCTGCGCCGGGTTCATCACCCGGTAGAACGCCGCCGTGTCGAAAAGCCGCTGCGCCACGAGCGCCTTGAGCTGTATGCGCATCAGCGGCGCCGAGGCTGCGAAACCCTCTCCGTCGAACTCCACGCCGCGCTGTCCGCCCAGCCCGGTAAGCCCATCGAGCATCGCGTCGCCGGCTTCGAACTCCTTGTCGAACGCCTCGAACGTGGGGTAGACCTTCTCCAGTGCGGCCCGTTCCCTGTCCATATAGGAAATGACGTATTCGTTGACCACGCCGCGGCGGATCAGGTTGGCATAGTAAGCCGAGAATCCGGCCGTATCGGCCTCGACCAGGATGTCGGGACGGATGCCGCCCCCGCCGTAGACCGTACGCCCCGTACGCAGGGTGCGGTACTCCGGCGCCCCGGCATCGAGCGAATCGCGCACCGGGTCGTCATAGCGGCGCAGGTGGTCGAGGTAGTATTCGCGGCGCTTGCCCTTCTCGTAGGGCCGCTGGATGACGCGCCCCGAAGGGGTGTGGTAACGGGCTACGGTGATGCGCACGGCCGAGCCGTCCCCCAGCCCGATCTGGCGCTGCACCAGCCCTTTGCCGAAACTCGGGCGGCCGACGACGATGCCCCGGTCCCAATCCTGCACGGCACCGGCGACGATCTCGCTCGCCGAAGCCGAATTTTCGTCGATCAGCACCACCAGCCTTCCCCCGAGGTCGTCGCCGTTGACCGGCGCGCTGAATGACATGGGCGGCACGGCACGCCCCTCGGTCGAGACGATCAGGGCACCGCGCGGCAGGAAAAAACCGGCCATCTCGACCGCCTGGTCGAGCAGCCCGCCACCGTTCCCGCGCAGGTCGAGGATCAGCGCCCCGGGTTTCCCGAGCTTGCGGTACGCCTCGCGGAACTCGGGCATCGTCGTGCGGCCGAAGCGGTTGACCTTGATGTATCCCACGCCGTCGGCGGCCATGTAGGCGGCATCCACGGTGTTGAGCGGAATCTTGTCCCGCACGATCACGAAGTGGAGCGGTTCCGGTTCGCCCTGGCGCACGACGTCGATCTCGACCTTCGTGCCGGTCTTTCCGCGCAGGTACTTGGGGACGTCCGTCTGCTTGAAACCCACGGCATCCAGCGTGTCTATGCGCACGATACGGTCGTTGGGCTGCACCCCGACGCGCTCGGCCGGGCCCCCGACGATCGTATTGACCACGATGACCGTGTCGCGCAGGATGTTGAATTCGACGCCGATGCCGCTGAACTCCCCTTCGAAGCTCTCCTGCACGCCTTTCATCTCGTCGGCCCCGATATAGGCCGAATGGGGGTCGAGCTCTTCGAGCATCCCGCTAATGGCACTCTCGACCAGCGGCTGCATGTCCACCTCGTCGACGTACAACCCGTCCAGGTAACGGTAAACCTGCGTCAGCTTCTGCAACTGCCGCACAGCCCCGGCATCCTGCGCCGCAAGAGGCAGGACGAAGAGAGCCGATATAAATGCAAAAAGCTTTCGCATAGTTTGTTCTGTCGTTTATTTAAATCCTTATTTAAAATACGCCGTCAGCTCGCCGAACGGCACCTGCCGCTGCTCGCCCGAGCGCATGTCCTTCACCGTGGCGGCCTTCGCCTCCAGCTCCTGCGAGCCGACGATCACCACGTAGGGGATACCCCGGCGGTTGGCATACTCCATCTGCTTCTTCATCTTGCCGCAGTCGGGGTAAATCTCGGCGGCGACGCCCGCATCGCGCAGCTCACGGAGCAACCCGAGCGCCGCGGCCTGCTCCTCCTGCCCGAGGTTGGTGAAGAATACCCGCGTCGAGAAGTCGACCTCCTCGGGGAAGAGCCCCAGCCCCGTCATTACGTCGTAGATCCGGTCTGCGCCGAACGAAATGCCCACGCCCGACATGTCGGGCATGCCGAAGATGCCGGTCAGGTCGTCATAGCGTCCGCCGCCGCAGATCGAGCCGATGGCGAAGTCGAGCGACTTGACCTCGAAGATCGCCCCCGTATAGTAGTTCAATCCGCGTGCCAGCGAGAGGTCGAGCTCCACGTCGAGCCCGATCCCCAGACGCTCCACATAGCCCAACACGGTTTCCATCTCCTCGATGCCTTTCAGCCCGGTTTCGGAAACAGCCAGCACCTCACGCAATTTCATGAGTTTTTGCGCATTGTCGCCGCTCAGTTCGAGTATCGGTTGCAGTTTGTCGACCGCCTCCTGCCTCAGCCCGCGCTCCAGCAGCTCGGCCTTCACGTTGTCCAGCCCGATCTTTTCGAGCTTGTCGATGGCGATGGTGATATCCATCATCATGTCGGCATGGCCGATCGCCTCGGCGATGCCGAACAGGATTTTGCGGTTGTTCATCTTCAGCGCCACGCGGATGCCCAGCGCCCGGAACACGCGCTCGACGATTTCGACCAGTTCGACCTCGCACAGCAGCGAGCGGGTGCCGATCACGTCGACGTCGCACTGGTAGAATTCGCGGTAACGGCCTTTCTGCGGCCGGTCGGCGCGCCATACGGGCTGGATCTGGTAGCGCTTGAAGGGGAACGTCAGTTCGCCCTGGTGCTGTACGACATAGCGCGCGAACGGCACCGTGAGGTCGTAACGGAGCCCCTTCTCGCAGATTTTCGACGCCTGCCGCACCTCATCGCCGGACAGGCCGGCGGCGTAGTCGCCCGAATTGAGTATCTTGAAGAGGAGCTTGTCGCCCTCGTCGCCGTATTTGCCCAGCAGGGTCGAAAGGTTCTCCATCGAGGGGGTTTCGAGCGGCGCGAAGCCGTAGGTGCGGAACACGCCCCGGATCGTATCGAAAATATACTGGCGGCGCATCATCTCCGCCGGGGAGAAGTCGCGCGTACCCTTGGGTATGGACGGTTTTTGTTGAGCCATATTACATAAATTTTTGTTTTATTTCCAAGTATTTCTTCCACCCCGCGTTATCCCGGGCATCCATGTATTTCCGCTGTTTCCCGAGCAGACGGTTCAATGCGCCCTCGTCCCGGCGGAAGAAAAGGACAACCATCTCACGAAGCGTCTCCATTTGGTCGACCTCATACATATTCACATAGCGCGGGGCGCGCACTCCCTCCTCTCCGGGATAGATATATCCGATGAAATAGCCCAATTCGTCCTTTTCGTCCACAGCGGACGAAATAAAAAAAGAACGGTCGGTTTTCAAATCCGTCACGGAGAGCGTCGGAGAGTTTTTCTTGTATCTCAAAGCTTCACGCGCTTGATCGTGCCAGGGGAAACGGTCTATCTCGGACAGGAACCCGTCAAGATCGCACGTCCCGGCCGGTTCTACTTTGTCCGGGTCTTCGTGCGCCCGGAGTTCGTCCCAAATAAATACATCGACCGGACGGTTCGCCTGCATACCGCAGGAGAAAAGCCCCAGCAAGAGCGAAAAAAAGGTCACAACACGCATCTTTGTCAAGCCATCAGTTTTTTGTACCTCACGCGGTGGGGCTGGGTGTCGCCGCCCTGCGCCTTCTTCCACTCCTCGTATTCGCTGTACGAACCCTCGTAGAAGACCACCTTCGAGTCGCCCTCGAACGAGAGGATGTGCGTGGCGATGCGGTCAAGGAACCAGCGGTCGTGCGAGATCACTACGGCACAGCCCGCGAAGTTCTCGAGGCCCTCCTCCAACGCACGCAGCGTATTGACGTCGATGTCGTTGGTCGGCTCGTCCAGCAGCAGCACGTTGCCCTCCTCCTTGAGCGCCAGCGCCAGGTGCAGGCGGTTGCGTTCACCGCCCGAGAGCATGCCGCACTTCTTCTCCTGGTCGGCGCCCGAGAAGTTGAAGCGCGCCACGTAGGCCCGGGCGTTCACCTGCCGGTTGCCGAGCATGATGAGGTCGGCGCCGCCCGAGATCACCTCGTAGACGGTCTTTTCGGGATCGATCGACTTGTGCTGCTGATCCACATAGGCCAGCTTGACGGTCGGGCCCACGCGGAACGACCCGCCCGTAGGCTCTTCCAGCCCCATGATCATGCGGAAGAGGGTGGTCTTGCCCGTACCGTTGGGGCCGATGACGCCCACGATGCCGGCCGGCGGCAGCGAGAATTCGAGGTGCTCGTACAGCACGCGGTCGCCGAAAGCCTTCGACACGTCGTGCGCCTCGATCACCACGTCGCCCAGGCGCGGGCCGTTGGGGATGAATATTTCGAGCTTCTCCTCCTTCTGCTTCGTGTCCTCGTTCATCATCTTGTCGTAGGCCGACAGACGCGCCTTGGACTTGGCATGGCGGCCCGAGGGGGACATGCGCACCCACTCCAGCTCGCGCTCGAGGGTCTTGCGGCGCTTCGATTCCTGCTTCTCCTCCATAGCCATGCGGGTGGTCTTCTGGTCGAGCCAGCCCGAGTAGTTACCCTTCCAGGGAATACCCTCGCCGCGATCCAGCTCCAGGATCCAGCCCGCCACGTTGTCGAGGAAATAGCGGTCGTGGGTGACGGCGATCACCGTTCCCTTGTATTGTTGCAGGTGTTGTTCGAGCCAGTCGATGCTTTCGGCGTCGAGGTGGTTGGTCGGTTCGTCGAGCAACAGCACGTCGGGCTCCTGCAACAGCAGACGGCACAGTGCCACCCGGCGCCGTTCGCCGCCAGAAAGGTGCTTTACCGGTTCGTCGGGATCCGGACAGCGCAGTGCGTCCATCGCCCGTTCGAGCGTGGCGTCGAGCCCCCAGCCGTTCTTGTGGTCGATCGCTTCGGTCAGTTCCCCTTGCCGTTCGATCAGCTTCGCCATCTGGTCGTCGTCCATCGGTTCCATGAACTTCGCATTCACTTCTTCGTACTCTTTAAG
>ENA-ORMO01001752-ORMO01001752.1-human-gut-metagenome-genome-assembly--contig:-NODE-1752-length-21038-cov-4.918934_pt1 | contig 21038 bp, 17 predicted proteins | sample MGYA00242106_ERZ509001 | MGnify/ENA primary metagenome ERZ509001 (study PRJEB26280, sample SAMEA2338736) | human gut metagenome | biome: human gut; feature: human-associated habitat; material: faeces...
TTCTTATCACGATTTTAAGCTCTGTTGCACAGCAGGAGGTTGAAAATACCTCAGCAAATGTGAAAAAGGGTCTGAAGATGAAAATGAAACGGGGAGAACTCGTTGGTTTTCAGGGATGTTTGGGCTATGATTATGATGTGGCTACAAAATCCATTTCCATTAACGAAGAAGGCGCAAAGGTTGTCCGCTATATATTTGAACGGTATGTAGCGGGAGCCGGAAGCACAATGATTGCCAGAGAACTGAATGAACAGGGGATAATGACAATAAAAGGAAATCCCTGGGTGTCATCCAGTGTCATGGGAATCATAAATAACGAAAAATACAAAGGCGATATTTTGTTAGGAAAAACATTTACAGTCGATCCAATCTCAAAAAGGCGGTTGGAGAATTTGGGGGAAGAAGATCGGTATTACATACACAATCATCATGAACCGATTATCTCAGAAGAAATGTTTGCCAGAGCGCAGGAAATCAGGAGCCGCCGAAACGGAAATCGCAAGCATGGTGTTACACCGGGAAAAAGAGAAAAATTCAGTCGGCAGTATGCTTTTAGCTGCTTGTTGGAATGTGGATTCTGCGGAGCTAATCTTTCACGCAGACGTTGGCACAGCAATTCAAAATATAAGAAAACTATCTGGCAATGCGTGAAAGCCACGAAAGAGGGTAAGCGTTTCTGCCCGGACAGTAAGGGAATCCCGGAGCAGGTAATAGAGGAAGCCTTCGTGGAGTCATATCGGATGCTTTGCAGAGACAATAAAGATGTAATAGAAGAATTTCTAAAACGTACGGAAAAAGCACTTGGAGAAAATTCTGCAGAGGATCAGTTGAATAAGATGCAAAAAAAGATTGATAATCTTTCATGTAAGAGAAAGAAGCTGTTGGATAATTATTTGAGCGGCATTGTTGAAAAGGATATTTATGAAGAAACAGATGTAAGCCTTAAGACAGATTTAAGCAATGCAAAAGCTAAGCTGGAGTATTTTCAACAGCAGGCGGATGAAGAAGGTTCTCTGCAAAGGAGAATTGCAGATTTTAAGAAAGCATTGTCTCAAAATGAGGTGTTAGAGGAATTTGACAGAGGTATATTTGAGAGTATAATTGAAAAGGTAATCGTTGGCGGTTACGATGAAAACGGAGAAAAAGATCCCTATAAAATTACTTTCATATATAAAACAGGATTTAAAAACGAAATTGAAAATGCAAAGAAGCGGTTTGGAAAATCTGCTAGTGTCGTGGACAAAGCGAAAAAAATGTGTTCCGATGTTAGTGACAAGGTAAAGGATGTGTATTCCAATGTTAGTGACAACACATACAGAGACAATTGCGCTTCTTCAGAAGAGTAATTGAAAACCGACGTTTGTTGTGGAGTAAAGTTGACAGCTAAAAATAAAGAAGAAATTTATAGCATGTTTTCGGATTATATGGAAAAGGAAACACAGATTTTTACTTCACAGAGATATGGAAGCATGATAAACTATTCATAGAAAACAATTGTGCCACAATACGAAAGAATTTTGCAATTACAGAGGTGTACCATATGAATGATAACAATAAAGAATATTTGGACAAGATTCTCAGGGAATTTCGTTCCCTGATTGATTTTTATCGTATGGAATACGACGAAGATTTGTTGTCTCTTTTTCAGGATTTTTGTTATCTGCTTATTGGGAGAGCATGCTATCAAAGAGAACAGGACTCTTCTGTAAAACATGATTATCTCAAAATGACCAGTGAGGAAGTGGAGGAATGGGTTTACAAATTCCAGAAGGAAATTTGGAGAGAAATGCGGGAAGCAGATTGGTATAGAGATGTCTTTGAATATCAGCTTTTTATAGAAAAGACTTCTATATTGCGTCAAATTTTGCAGGTTTCGGAAACTCTTTTAGATATTTGTCATAAAGTAGAAGATGAAGATTTTTGTTATAAAGCAGTCAGAGGAATGTACGAACTTTGTGTCTGTAATAAAAGAAATTCAGAACGGTATGTGTTACCAGATATCTATGTGAAAATTTTTGCACAGATACTAGATTTGGAGAAAAATTCAGATAGAGGCGGAGAAAAACTTTCCATTTTAGACCCTCAGGCTGGCACAGGAACCGTGCTGATTGCAACAGGACAATATTGGCCGAAGGCTGTGTTACGAGGATATGAATCAGATAGACAACTGAGAATAGGAGTGCAGCTTTTAAGCATTCTTTCTGGAAAGAGAATCTATCTGGAAAAAAGGGACTTTTTGCCTAAAGGAGCAGAAAAAGCTTACGATATTGTTTTTGCAAATCCTTCTTTTACAAATACAAAAGAAAGACTTTCTACTGAAATTCAAATTCAGATGCCAATTCGTGTCCAGACTAGGTATGGATTCTTCCTTGTACAGAGTGTTTTGGCTCTTGCATCGGGCGGCATGGCAGTTCTTGTTGTACCGGATAGTTTTTTGTTTTCAACAAAAGCAGAATTTGTGGATATTCGTAGATGGATGTTTACAGAATATTCTATTGAGGCAATTGTGTCCCTTCCTAAAAGCACGTTCCATTTTAGTACAGTGAAGTCCAGTGTTTTACTGATTAAAAATTTCAAGACACAGGCATCCCTTTTTATAAAGGAGGAATGGAATGAAAGGCATCCATATGTATTTTTCTACGACTTAGAAGCAGAATCAGATGGGAGCTTAATTGATATATGGAACCAGAGAGAGTATTTATTTGAACAGTGGAGAGAAAAGACAGAGAATTTTCTGGAAAATTATAACTTGATTCGGACTCCTGGGAATTGGGAGTTTCAGGAATTCTGGTTTGCAGAAAGAAAATCAGTAGAAGCCTCTGGATGGAATTTACTGCCAGAGTATTATAAACCAGCTAAGAGACAGGTGTTGGATTTTGAAGATCCACAACAGATATTAGAAGATCTGATTCAAAAACAAAAGGAACTTCTTTCAGATATGGAGGAACTTCTTGTGGAGGTTCGTGGCCTATGAGTAACTGGAAGAAAAAAACGTTAAAAGAAGTAGTAAAATTATGGGTACGTGGATCCACACCAAGACGGAATAATAAGGACTACTATTGTGGGAAAGAGGGAATTCCTTTTGTACGTGCAGGGGATTTGCGAGGGGGAGAACTGAAAGAAACAGAGCTGTATCTTACTTGGGAAGGAGCAGAACAAGTGAAAGGAAGGGTGCCAAAGGGTGCTTTGCTTTTGTCTGTGTCCGGGACCATTGGAAAGACTGCAATCGCTGGAAGAGAAGTCAAAGTAAATCAAGCAGTACAGGCTATGGTGTTTGACGAAAGTGAGCTCCTGTCTGAGTATGTGTATTATTATTTTCAGTTTTTCAGACCTTGGTTAGAAGAAAGAGCGAATACAGTAACTATTCCAAATCTGACAAAGACAAAATTAGAGCAAACTTCAATTCTTTTCCCTTGTTTGGAGGAACAAAGATATATTGTAGGAATTATGAAACATGGGGAACAACTGTTGGAGAAGCAGGGAGAAATCAGGGAAGTGCTTCAAAAAATTCTTTACCAGGCTATGTATCACCAGGTAAGAGAAGCGCTTGCAAAAAAGCAGACCCTTCCACTAGGAAATTTTTTTATAGAACCTATTTCCGATGGGAAGGATGTGGAGGATAAAAAAAATTCAGAAGCGTATCCGCAAATGATGGGAGAACTGCTATTCCAGAAACGCAAGGATGAAAATGAGACCCATTTTTGTATACTTTCTAAAGAACAACAGAAAAAAATATATAATCCTGATGCTATATGGAGAGTGCGGATTCATAAGGAAAAGTTAATACCAGAGTTTCTGCTCTTATGGGTATATTATGGAAGGGATTGCTTGGGCATTGATTTTTACGAAGGAAAACATCTTATGAATCAGAATTTCCTTATGAAATTTCCGGTGCCGAGGGTTGCTATGGAAGTTCAGAAAAAGATAGGGAACCTTGTTAAAAGAGCAGAAAATATAGATAGAAAATTAGAGGAGCAGACAGAGGGGGTGAAGAGGTTATATCATAGCTTACTATATTCCTCTTTTACTGCCTTTTTATCAAAGAATTTTCGTAGATGGAAGGAACTGGAGGAGCCGGATGAAGAGTTATTTATCCAGTATTATCATTTAAAAAAGAAAGAAAAACTAGAAGAGAATGTTGGAAAAGAGACAGAGTGGAGACAGTTTCTTTCTGGAAAAGAATGGGAAGTTTTTAATGATTTATCAGATTTTCAGCAGGGAGTTCTGGAACTTTTTGCAAATACAGAAGAGCCAATGCCTATACATACTGTATTCCAAATGTTGAGTAGAAAACAACCAAAAGTTTATGGAAAGCATACGATTCAGGATGCTAAGGCAGCAGTGAAAATTTTAATGGGATTAGGATTTTTAGAAAAAACTATTCCAGAAAAAGTTATGTTGGGGGAAAGTTTCTTGATGGATTCGAGAGAAAAGCCAGTGACCATACAGAAATATAAATCGTTGCTGAAAAAGGAGGAACTATGAAACTGGAATACCTATATCTGGACGGATACAAAAGTCTGAAAAAAGTTTCCTTATCTTTTAAAGAACAAGAATCTTCTGCATCTGTTAATTTTTTAATTGGACAAAATGGATCTGGAAAATCAAGTCTATTGGAAGCAATAGGATTGATTTTTTCAAGAATTATGCAGGAAGAAGTACCTGGATTTGAGTTTAAAATCAGATATCGTATGCCAGATGGAACGATTATTCAAGTTATGTCAGATATACAAGAAAAGATGGATGGAAAACTTAGAGTAGAAATAAAAAAACAAGGTGAGACAATTCAGACAAACAAAATTCCAAATGAATATTTGCCGGATAGAATGGTTTCCTATTGCTCTGGAGCCAACCATTCCATGGAAGAAATTCTCTTAAAATCCAGTAAAGAGGCGTTGGTAGAAGAATTATATGATTTGTCTCTTTTAGAAGAGGAGGCTGACAATCAGCAGGTAAATAAGATTCTGGCATATTGTGAACAATTGGAAAATAATCCAAAGGTTCTTTCTCTGGATGCAGAAACCTCAAAATTTATTTTGCCAGTCCTTTTTTCAGTTTTTCCGTTGGATTTATATGAGAAAGATAACAGAAAAGAAGCATGGGAATACTGTAGATTAAGAGAAATGCTGCTAAAACGAATGAGTAGGAAGATGATTCCTTCAGCATTTTCCTTTCGAGTTCACAGGGAGGTACTGGAACGTTCAGGGGATCTTCCACAGCTGAATCTTTTGGAAAGACTGCTTGGAGAGGGGAAATCAGAGAATGGAATGAAAGCAGACTATATAAAACATGGCTGGTCATCTGGTCAGACAGGAGAGGATGGAAGCCTTTTGGAAGAATCTACGGCAGTATTTTTGTTCCAGAAAATGGACGTAGACCTTTCTGAGTCTTATTTTCATCCTGGATTGCAGCAATTTTTTGGCGGGAATCCTTTTATGCTTCTTTCAGTACTCCTAACTGCTCACGAATTCGGTGTTATTGACAACCTGGAATTCTTATACAAAATGGAAAATGAAAAGGGATTATATAGTCTGGAAGCTTTAAGCGATGGAGAACTCATGTGGTTGGCAAGAACTGGACTGGTATTGATGGCACAGCCTTATTGCGGGGAAAATACGTTGTTTCTATATGATGAGCCGGATGTACATTTTAATGATGACTGGAACAAAGATTTTATGAAAATTCTGTATGAATTAAGTAAGAATACACATCATCAGTTTCTGATTGCTACCCATTCGACTTTGCTTCTTACAGATGCCAGACAAGAGCAGCTTATGCTCATACATCAGGTTCCAGGAGAAAATACAGAGGTGCGTCCAGCGGGAATTTCTACTTTTGCAGCCCATAGAGATACTATTGCCAAGGAAGTTTTTCATGCAAATGCCATTGGAAGCTATGCCAGGGAAACGGTTCAGCAAATGATGAGAGAGAAAGATAAGAAGAAAATGGAGGAGAACATTGGTAAACTAGGGCCAGGATTTCAGCGGTTTCGTTTATATGAACAGTATTACCAATTGTTTGGCGAAGATTCTGAATTGAGGTGAAAATAATGTTTTGGGAGATGGATAAAGGAAATCATGAAAATACTCTAAAAGAGATTAACGAATACTTGCTATCCTTCTTTCAATTTGCAGCACAGTCTGCCAGTACTGAGTTTCAAGAGTCAGAATGGATTGCTTTTGCCGGAATACCTGGGAAATGGTTGTATCTGGTTTACAAAAGAGACGCAAAAAATGGAAAAGAAATGCATAGCGCCATTGACCAGCTTTTTCTTTTAGAAAGAAGAGAAAGAAAAAAGATTTACAAGGCCATTGTTCATGATCATACTTTTTCTCAGGAACACACAAGTGAGTTTAAGCTGGAAAGCACGGCATTGAAACCAGAATATCATAAAATTTTAAAAGGTTTTTATTTGTATTTTTATAATATATCTTTATATTCCAGCCAGTTTGAGGTAAGGGGAAAGAAGTTTGGCAGGAAAGAGCTTGCTGAAAAGTTTTTTGAAGGGAAAAATGCACCCTTAAGGACAGTATGTCCAGTATGTCTTCAATCCATGACAAACGCTGAGAAGGAAGACGAAATTGAACATTATTTTGGAAAAGCTTTTGTGCCTTGTTTGGCTTTGCATCCGGATAATCTGTATTTCTGCTGCCCTACTTGTAATAAGATTTATAAAGGAATCCGGTCTCCTTTTTATAGAAAAAGCCAAGATATACGAAAAATTTTTCTTCCTTATCTTGATGTGATTCGAGAACAGGTAAAGATTGAATTTACACATCATGAGGATCAAGACGGAGTAAAATTGGTGCCAGAGAATAGAAAAAAGGCTTACATAGAAGAAAAAATAGAAGCAGTAGAAAATATTTTCCAGTTAGAAGAACGCTGGTCCGGTATGTTGGAAGTTTATTTTTCTGCTCTGACAGCAGAATACGAAGCTTTTGGAGCTACGGATATAGATAATTTGAAAAAAGAGATGGAAAGGGATCTAAAAAAAGCAAAAGCTAAAGTAAAGGTATGTCCCAATCTGTATATAGAAACAGAATACTTAGAATGGTTATATCAGAAACAATTGAAAGCCTTTTATTCAAATATGAAGCAAAAGGATGATAAACCAGTGATTGTACAATAGGGGTGACAAAATGAGTCGTGGAATTGGAGCACGTGCTAATCTCGTTTTAGAAGATGAAAAAACAGTTATGTATGAATATGGCGGTTACAATTTGAATGAACCTGAGTATAGAAATGAAGATCACGTATATGATGGGACAATAACGATTTCTCGTGACTGCTTTGCTGAACCTGAAATTCATGAGAAATTAAAAAAGATGCCAAGTGGAAGAAAAAAACTAATCATCAAGCGTATTCCAGTCAGTGTGGATTATCCGCAGATGATTAGCGATGGACGAATTATTATTGAGAACTGCAGTAATTGTTGGCAGTGTACACCGGATGAAAATATTGATGTGATGGCATTACATATTCTGTTTTATCTGTTTAGACAGTACCAAGAAGAAGGAAAAATGCCAGAGTACATCAGTTATAATGTGTAAATACAAAATCAAGGTCATTGTGCTTGGTCTATATGGAGTATAAAAAGAAATCATAAATGGGTGTCGTGTCGGCATCCATTTTTTATATATTGAAAATGGAAAACTATCTGTGCCGAGTTTAAAGATATGGTTAAGGGCAAATTTGCAATAAAATATTGACAATATGCACATGGGAGAATAGAATAAACAGAGGTTATGTAAAAAAACAGAAATAATTTTCATAAAAAAGAAATAAAAAGGATTTTATGGAGAAAAAGAATGAATGAATATGAATATAGAAGGAGATCCGGAAATAGCAGCTCCCGACAACCAGGGAGGCAGCGCCCAGGGAGCGGTAGTACCCAGCACTCCAGGAATCAACAGTCAGGGCGAAGAAATCCGGGAGAAAACACGGCCAGACGGGTAAGGACTGCCTATGATGCAGGAACATCTGCTTCCTACAGACGTAGGAGTGGTCTAGAGGAATGTCTGGCGCTGGAAGAGGAAAATGAGAGAGAATACCAGGAATATCTGGAGCGGAAACGTAGAAGGGCTATTCAAAGACGGCGGGAGGAACAGCTTAGAAAACAAAAAATAGAGATGATAAAAAAGCTGTCTGTCGTAGGAATTGCAGCAGTGGTGCTGCTCTTTTTTGGATATAAGCTGTTTTTTTCAAATCCAGTATCTAAGAAAGTCACTGTGGAAGCAGGAACGAAAGAACTTAAAGTTTCTGACTTTTTGAAGAAAAAGGCAGATGCAAAATTTGTTACAGATATGTCAAAAGTGGATTTGAATCATGTTGGAGAACAGGAGATTGTTATTGAAGCCAAAGGGAAAAAGAGAACTTGCAAGCTCATTGTCAAGGACACTACACCGCCAAAGGCGAAAGCAGAGAATATGACCATTGATATCGACGGAGACTTGAAGGCAAAAGAGCTGGTGACAGATATTCAGGATGCCACAGATGTGAAATGTAGCTTTGAGAAAAAGCCGGATTTATCGAAAAAGGGAAAAGTCTCTGCAACTGTTGTGCTTACAGATGAGGGAGGGAATACTGCGAAAGTTTCATCAGAAATCAAAGTGATAGAAGATAAGGAAGCACCAGAGATTAATGGTGTAGCGCCTCTTACTGGATTTGCAGGTGACCCGATTTCTTACAAAGCAGAGATTACAGTAACCGATAACTGTGATAAAAAAGTAAAATTGGAAATTGACAAAAGCGATGTGAATCAAGAAGAACCTGGTACATATGATGTCATCTATACAGCCAAGGACAGGGCAGGGAATAAGACAGAGGAAAAAACAACTATTACCATTAAGGAAAAACCGGAAAATTATGTGGAGCCGGAAGAAGTAGAGAAAGAAGCTGATGAAGTTCTGGCAGAGATTATTGATGATGATATGACCCAAAAAGAAATGGCAAGAGCCATTTATGATTGGACAAGAACGAACATAGGTTATGTGAATAGTTCAGAAAAGGAAAGCTGGACCAATGGGGCACATCAGGGATTTACTACAAGACAAGGCGACTGTTTTATTTTCTTTGCTACAGCCAAAGCACTGCTGACTCAGGCGGGAATTCCAAATCTGGATATTGAGAAGAGTGACACGAGTCATTCCAGACATTACTGGAGTTTGGTGGACGTAGGAGATGGTTGGTATCATTTTGATACGACTCCAAGGCAGGGAGGAGGAGAGTTTTTCCTGCTTACAGATGAGGAAATTTTGAATTATTCAAAGGCTCATAAGAATAGTCATATTTTTGACCAGAGCAAATATCCTGCAACACCTACAGAAGATTCTTCTGTTGATTAGGAGGCGAATGGTGTGACATTAGGAATTTTAGGAGGGCTTGGTCCCATTGCAACTGCATATTTTATGGAACTGCTGATTCAGATGACAAAGGCAGAAAAAGACCAGGATCATTTGCAGATGATTATTTATAACATGCCCCAAATCCCAGACCGGACAGCTTATATCCTTGGAAAATCAGAAGAAAATCCTGTGGATGAAATGATCAGGCTGGGAAAGCAGCTGGCTGTACAAGGGGCAGGCTGTATTGCTATTCCCTGTATTACGGCTCATTACTTTTATGAGGAATTGTCCAGAGAAATTCCGGTTCCTGTACTTCATGGAATACAGAAAACCGTACTGGAAATACGAAACAAAGGTATTCAATCTGTCGGGATTATGGCTACAGATGGAACCATTCAAAGTGGTATTTTTCAGAAAGAGCTAGAGTCCATGGGGATGGAAACAGTGATTCCGGAGCCATTGTACCAGCAGGATATTATGGATTTGATTTATAGGGATATCAAAGCAGGATTACCTCCTGATATGGACAAATTCAGGAGGGTTTCCAACCACTTAAGAGAAAAAGAAGCTGGGGTTCTGGTTCTTGGATGTACAGAATTATCTCTTATAAAAAAAGACTATGATATTGGAGATGGGTATGTAGATACCCTGGAAGTTCTGGCAAAATATGCCCTGAAACAATGTAAAAAAGAAGTGAAAGAACCTTATGAAAATTTGATTAAGGTATAAGGAGAAAGAAAATGCAAAGAAATATTTTGGAATACTTGGAACATACAGTAAAGCGGGTTCCGGATAAAACTGCATTTGCCAATGGAGAAATGGGGATGAGCTTTCAGGAAGTATTTGATGCTTCCAGAAGTATAGGAACCTGCCTGCTTGAAAAAGGCTATGAAAAAGAACCCATTGTTATTTATATGAAGAAACATCCACATATGATTACTGCTTTTTGGGGTGTCGTGTATAGTGGCTGTTTTTATGTGCCTATGGATGAAGAAATGCCGGCATTCCGTATTGAACTGATTTTTCAGAATCTGAAACCAAGAGCTGTGATCTGTGATGAAAGCACCAGAGGACTCATTGATGGATTTCAGGATTTTGAGGGAGAAATCCTTCTCTATGATGAGATGGTTCAGACTCCTGTAAAAGAAGAAAAATTGGAAACAATCAGAGACAACTCCATTGATACAGACCCTATTTATATTGTGTTTACTTCCGGTTCTACAGGGATTCCAAAAGGGGTGGCAGCCTGCCACAGGTCTGTCATTGACTATGTGGAAAATCTTACCGAAGTGCTCCAGATAAGTGAAGATTCCGTATTGGCAAACCAGACACCATTGTATTTTGATGCCTGTTTAAAAGAACTGTTTTCTTCTTTGAAATATGGAGCCACAACCTATCTGGTTCCCAAGGAATTGTTTATGTTTCCCCTGAAACTGGTGGAATTTCTGAATGAGTACAAGATTAATACCGTGTGCTGGGTGGTATCTGCTCTGACTATGATTTCTTCTATGAAGACCTTTGACAAGGTGATTCCAAAATACCTTCATACCGTAGCTTTTGGAAGCGAAGTATTTCCTATCAAGCAGTTTCATTTGTGGAAAAAGGCTCTTCCTAACGCCCGTTTTATTAACTTGTATGGACCTACTGAGGCAACAGGAATGAGCTGCTATTATGAGGTAAACAGGGATTTTGAAGAGGGAGAGAGCATCCCTATTGGCCGTCCTTTTAAGAATACAGAAATTCTGCTTTTAGATGAGAAAAACCAGATTCCAGCCCAAGGTGAACCAGGGGAAATGTGTATCCGAGGAACAGCCTTGACCCTGGGGTATTATAATAATTTTGAAAAGACGGATGAGGTTTTTGTGCAGAATCCTTTAAATCCTTATTATCATGAATTGATTTACCGTACAGGTGATATTGGAAAGTTCAATGAATATGGAGAACTTGTTTTTATCTCCAGAAAAGACTATCAGATTAAGCACATGGGACACAGGATTGAGTTAGGAGAAATTGAAGCCCATGTGAATATGAATGAGGGCATTCGCAGCGCTTGCTGTATTTATGATAAAGAAAAGGGCAAAATCATTCTCTTCTACACAGGAGAAAGAGAAGTGAAAGATCTGGTCACATCTTTGAAGAGTACCCTTCCAAGATATATGATTCCAAATCAGGTCTATGCTCTGGAAGAAATGCCGCTGACAGCTAATGGTAAGATTGACAGAAACAAATTAAAAGAAATTTACCAAGAGAAGAAAAGGAGAAAATAAGTATGGAAGCATTATTAGAAATTTTAAATGACCTGCACCCAGAAGTGGATTTTGAAACCTGTAACACGTTAGTTGATGACAAGATTATTGATTCTTTCGATATTGTCACCATCATTTCAGAAGTAAACGAAGAATATGATGTCGTAATCCCAGCGGAGGAAATTATTCCAGAAAATTTCAACTCTGCTTCAGCACTGTATGAATTAATCTGCCGTCTGGAAGATGAATAAGCGAGGTTCTTATGCTTTTTACATCATATAGTTTTATTGGATTTATTACCATTGTTTTTTTATTATATTATCTGCTTCCAAAGAAGTGCCAGTGGCCACTTCTTTTGGTAGCCAGTTATGTGTTTTATTTTCTTGCCAGCCCTTCCTATTTGATTTTTATAGGAGCAACTACAGTGTCTGCTTATCTGGTAAGTAGGAAGCTGGATAACCTGCAAACAGAGCAGGAAACCTATTTAAAAGCAAAAAAAGGTGAATTGAGCCGGGAAGAGAAAAAGGCTTATAAGGGAAAGGTGAAAGCCAAAAAATGGAAATGGCTTTTGGTGTGCCTGTTTTTCAATCTTGGTATTCTGGCAGTTTTAAAATACACCAATTTCATGATCGCAAATATCAATGGAATCCTCAGTGCTTTTCACAGCGATGGACATCTTTCCTTTGTGAATCTGGTGCTGCCTATGGGAATTTCCTTTTACACCTTTCAGACCATGGGTTATATCATTGATGTATATCGTGGAACCAGTAAGGCAGAGAAGAATCCCTTTAAACTGGCGTTGTTTGTGTCCTTTTTCCCTCAGCTTGTACAGGGGCCGATTAGCAGATTTAACGATTTAGCTCAGTCTTTGTTTGAACAGCATAAGTTTGATACAAAAGTAGTAGGATACGGACTTTACCGGATTACCTGGGGATATTTTAAGAAGGCTGTCATTGCAGACAGGATTCTTACCGCAGTGAATGCTATTATCCATGATCCAGAAACTTATCAGGGTGGATTTGTATTGGTGGGAATGTTGTTCTATGCTCTGGAATTGTATGCAGATTTCACTGGTGGTATTGACATTACCATTGGTATTGCTCAGACCATGGGAATCAAGGTGACAGAGAACTTCCAAAGACCTTATCTGTCTAAGAATATTAAGGAATATTGGAAGAGATGGCATATTACCATGGGTACCTGGTTTACAGACTATATTTTCTATCCGATTTCTGTGTGTAAGCCCATGCTGAAACTTTCTAAGTTTTCCAGGGCAAAATTCGGAGAAGTGATTGGAAAACGTGTGCCGGTATATCTATCCTCTTTTGCAGTGTGGTTTACCACAGGTATCTGGCACGGAGCAAGCTGGAATTTTATTGTATGGGGTCTTATGAACTTTGTTGTGATTATGATTTCTCAGGAATTAGAGCCCTTATATGCGAAATTTCACAATCGTTTCCATGTGAAAGATAAGAAATGGTACGGAGCCTTTGAGATTATCAGAACTATTCTGCTCATGAGCTGCCTGCGTATGTTTGACTGCTACCGAGATGTGCCTTTGACCTTTAAGATGTTTGGAAACATGTTTACAAAATTCAATCTGGCAGATTTAAATGCCGAGGCATTTCTGGGATTGGGACTTACTGTGGCGGATTATGTACTGTTGTTTATCTGCTTCCTGATACTTTTGACAGTGAGCCTGATACAGGAGAAAAAAGGAAGTGTCAGGGATTTGATTTTTGCCTGTCCTGCCTGGTGTAAATATGCTGTATTTGGTCTTTTGGTACTTGCTGTGATTGTATTTGGGGCATATGGCATTGGATATGACCAGAGCCAGTTTATTTATAATCAGTTTTAGGAGGAAGAACCAGGATGAAAAACAAGAAATTTCCAAAATGGATTGCCCCGGTGGCATTGTTTATTGTGGTGATGTTTACCGTGCTGTTCTTTCTGCAAAAACTCTTAATGCCAAAATATATGTCCGATATTGTGGAAGGTGCACTTACGGAAGAATATTATGAAGAAACCACAGACCATGAGGTGATTTTCGTGGGAGACTGTGAAGTATATGAAAACTTTTCTCCTATTACCTTATATGAAGAGTTTGGGATTACCAGTTATATCAGAGGAAGTGCCCAGCAGCTTCCCTGGCAGTCCTATTACATGCTGGAAGATACCTTGCGTTATGAGAAACCAAAGGTAGCTGTTTTTAATGTGCTGGCTTTAAAGTATGATGAACCTCAAAGCGAGGCGTATAATCGTATGACCATTGATGGAATGAAGTTTTCTTCTTCCAAACTGGGGGCAATCCAGGCGTCTATGACAGAACAGGAAAATATGCTGGATTATTTATTCCCAATTTTGCGGTATCATTCCAGATGGTCTGACTTATCTTCGGATGACTTTAAATACATGTTTAAGAAAGATAAGATTTCTCACAATGGCTATTACATGCGTGTGGATGTAAGACCTGTCAAAGGATTTCCGGAACCAGACAAACTGGCAGACTACACCCTGGGAAGCAATGCCATGAAATATCTGGATAAAATGAGAGTATTGTGTGAAGAAAACGGTGTTGAGTTTGTACTGGTGAAGTCACCAAGCTTGTTCCCTCACTGGTATGATGAATGGGATGAACAGATTGAGGCATATGCCGAAAAATATGGTCTTGATTATTTCAACTATGAAAAAATGGCCGAAGAAGTAGGGATTGATTACAATACAGATACTTATGATGCGGGGCTTCATTTGAATCTGGATGGGGCAGAGAAATTATCCAAATATTTTGGTACATATTTAAAAGAAAATTATGACCTCACAGACTACCGTGAGAATCCAGAATATGAAAAAGTTTATGAAGAAAAAATTCAGTTCTATGAGGATATGAAAGAAGCACAGTACAAAGAACTGGAAGAATATGGAGAAATTATTAATTATTAACAGGAGGAAAATACAATGAAGAAAATGAGAGTATATGCAGCAGCAGCTATGTTAGTGATGGGACTTAGCCTTTCTGCTTGTGGAGGCGGCGATTCAGAAAAAGGAAGCCAGGAGGCTTCTGCAAAAACAGAAAGCACAGCAAAAGGTGGATATTCCTTTACCAGCGGTTCTGTAAAAGTAGAGATGGGAGCTGATGCTTCTAAAGTAGTGGACGAATTGGGAGAAGCAGATGATTATTTTGAATCTGAAAGCTGTGCCTTCGAAGGCCTGGATAAAGTTTACACCTATCCTGGTTTTAAGTTAAATACCTATCCAGTAGATGATAAAGACTATGTGCTGTCTGTAGTATTTATGGATGATACTGTAGAAACAGAAGAAGGAATTAGTATTGGAAGCACAAAAGATGAAGTGACAGAAGCTTACGGTGATCCTACAAAAGAAAAAGGTTCTTCTATGGTATATGAAAAAGGTGAAACAAAGATTACCTTTGGAGTAAAAGGAGACGAGGTTTCCACAGTAGAAATCAGTGCCATTGTAGAAGAATAAAAATTAAAAAAATAATTTTATTTTTCAAATCAAACCTTTATAATAATTATTCATGCGGTTAGAAGCTGCCAGCTCTAACCGCTGTTTTTATGTTTGTAGTTAGCTGATGTCCAATATGAGGTTCGTCTTGCCAAGGAAGATTCTGTGATTGTATACACCAGAAGTCTGGGAGAGGTGACCTGGCTGATAATACATAACTTTTCAGAAGAAGAACGGAGCTTTGAACATGAAAAAATACAGAGTGCACAACAGGTGGTTTTATCTAATTACGATGAGGTGAAGATGGAAAATGGACAGGCAAAATTAAGGGCATATGAGACTCTGATAGCCAGGATAGAGTAAAAGGGGAAACTGTCGTTTCACAGAGTTTTGTTTTTGCAAAAAAGTACTTGAAAAATGGAAAAAAGCCAGGAAAAACTTTGGGCATATTACGAATTGTAGTAGAGTATAAAACATGATAAAATATTTAAAAGAACAATCGTGTTGCAGGGTGGCTTGACCTTCATTTTGTCACTGCTGACATTCATTTATTTGATTTGTCACTGATGATATAGAGCATAGAAAAACCACCCCGGAACTTTGGCGAGTGAAGAGGTGGCATTTCTATGTTCATTTTTTATTACTGGTCAACCCACCTTGTGGGCGGTTGTTCTTTTTACATTTATACTATATCATAATTATAATGCTGATTCAATAGAAACAGAAATACATTTTGCTGACACATATTGTCGGATAGGGAGGAGAAGAAACATGAAAGACAGATATACCATATCAGAAATGGCCAGGTTTTTTAACATATCAAGCCAGACTTTGCGATATTATGATAAAATCGGTCTTTACCGCCCTTCCTTTGTAAATAAAGAGAATGGATACCGTTATTACGAATATGAACAATTTTTTGCACTATCCCTGATCATACAGCTTAAGAAGCTGAATTTCACACTGGATGATATCCAAAAATATATTAAGATAAAAGAAGTAGGGTATTTAGAAGAAATCCTGAAAAAAGAGCAGAAGGCAATAGAAGAAAAACTGGCAGAATTACAAAAATTAAAAGTAAAAAACCAGATGCTTTTGAATAAAATCCAGTTGTCCAGAGATGTGGGAGAACAAGAAAATGTGGAACTGCGAAGAGAACCGGCACGGACAACTTATCGTATTCCCATTAATTTTGAAATAAAAAATCTTTATCAGTATATCAAACTGATGTATGATTCTTATTTAAGAGAATTGCCTGATGCGGCTGCGGAACATCACGAAGTAGTATTACAGATACGAAAGGGAAATTTGCAGCAAAAAAAATTTAAAATTTATAACAGCATAGGATTTTTTATTGACCAAAATGACATCAAACCCGGATTTGAAACCTATGTTATTCCGGCAGGCGATTATGTCACGGGATATCATATGGGGGCATATGATACGATTCATCATACGTATGAAAAATTATATGAGTATATAGAGGGACATTCGTATCAGATTGTAGGAGATTCCCTGGAATTCGCCATCATTAGTGTTGCGTTGACACAGGTAAAAGAAGATTTTATTACAGAAATTCAGATTCCAATAAAAAAGGCAGAGGATGATACATAGAATTTTGTGTATCATCCTTTGTCTTTTTATGATGAGCTTATGGTTACTCATAACATTATAGTAAATATAAAGTTTGATTTTTTATAAATATTAAGGAAAAAGTCTTTAAAAGAAGTGCAAAAAAAGAATTGACATTATACTTACTATATAGATTAGACTTTATTGTAATAAAAAAGTAGTGGAGGAAAAACATATGAACAGAAAACTGAATGTTAGTATTATTCAATCACCAATGAACCCGGATACTACAGAAAGTCTGCAATATTTAAAAGAGCAGGTGGACAGGGTAATGAGCGGTTATGTAAAACCGGAATTGATTATCGGTGTGGAGCACGGGCTTGGGAGAGAGGTGCATCCGATACCCGGTAAAGTTACAGAATTTCTGGGTGAGATTGCCCGGGAGCACGGTATTTACTTTATTCCGGGTACGATGTCAGAAGCGGCTGGTGAAACTGAGGAGGATGGTTTTTATAATACCTGCCCGGTATTTGGACCAGATGGAAGTCTTCTGAAGGCTTATCGGAAAAAGGTACCATTTAGACCGGGTGAGCCTTCCCGTCCAAGCGAAGATGATGAGTATTGTATTTTTGAAATTCCAGAAAAAAATATTAAGGTGGGGGTTTTGGTCTGTTATGATCAGTTTTTCCCGGAAATTGCAAGAACCTTAGCATTAGAAGGTGCAGAACTTTTGGTGTGTCCGGCACTTGACCCAATGGAATATGACTATATTTGTGACATCATCCCACGTGCCAGAGCATTAGAAAATGAATTGTTCTATATATGGACTTGTGGCACAGGAAACACACCTTCAGGAACTTGCTGTGGACATTCTACTATCGTGAATCCGGAGGGGGCAGTGGTTTATAAATGCGGAAGTCTCCCCATGGTATACACAGCAGTATTGGATTTCGAAGAAGTTACAAGAAAACGGATTTATGGAAGAGACCAGCATTTGAATTCGTTGAGAGAATTCAAGGTAAAATATCCATATGCAGGAAAAGTGGCAGATGCACCTGTATACAAAAACTTGCCGGGACTTACCAAAAATCCTCAGGAATATCTGAAACGGATAGAAGAAACAAAATAAATGCTAAGGAGTGAGAACATGGAGAAGACATGCAGCAGAAACATGGCTATTTTTAAATTCCTGGTTTTTTCAGGTCTGGGTGTATTTATGTTTTTCGTAAATATTGAAATTAACGGAGTCAGTGTTATACCGATTCAGCACATGATTAATTTTGTGAAAGCTACCTGTGCACCGGTCATTCCTTATTATACACTGATCATGGTAACCTTTGGTGCTGTTTCACCAATTATTACGAAAGCTTATAAAAAGTCAAAATTTGATTTGCTTTTCACCATAGCAAAAGCCTTTGGTGTTGTGATTTCTATTATGGCAATTTTTCATATTGGACCGGCACCTTTGATGCAAGATGATATGATTCCATTTTTGTTTAACAGTCTGGTAGTGCCGATTGCATTAATGATCCCACTGACTGGTATTGCTTATGTGCTTATGCTGAATTTTGGATTAGTAGAATTCATCGGGATGCTGATGCGTCCAATCATGAAAAAGGTTTGGAAAACACCGGGAGAAAGTGCGGTAGACGCAGTGGTATCCTTTGCAGGAGGATATTCTTTGGCAGTATTGCTGACAAGTGATTTCTATAAAAAAGGAATTTATTCTAGAAAACAAAGCATTATTATTTCAACAGGTTTTTCAACAGTGGCGACATCCTTTTTGATTGTTATTGCGAATACTCTGGGACTTATGGAACATTGGACATTGTATTTCTTTACATGCCTTTTTGTGACATTCGCTGTAACGGCAATCTGTGCAAGAATTTATCCAATCAGTAAGGAACCGGAGGATTATTATGATAAACCAGCAGAAGTGGTTGAGAACAAAGGCGGAAATCTCCTGAAAAATGCGTTTGAAAGCGGCGTAGAAGTTGCACAGAAGGCAGAACCGCTTTGGGTACATTTAAAACGGTATTATGTGGGGGATGCGATGAAAATGGCTTCTTCTGTTACAGCCAGTATTTTAACCATTGGTCTGATTGGCCTGATTATTGCAAACTTCACTCCTGTGTTTGATCTGGTAGGATATATTTTTTATCCATTTACCTGGATTTTACAGCTTCCAGAACCTATGATTGCGGCAAAAGCAGCAGCCATTGAAATTGCAGAAATGTTTCTGCCATCCTTATTGGTAGTAGCAGCACCTATGGTAACAAAATTTACGATTGCTGTTACCAGTGTATCAGCAGTGCTATTCTTTTCCGCATCAATTCCAAGTTTGTTATCTACGGATATTCCGATTAAAATGAGAAATATTCTTTTAATCTGGGTAGAGAGAACAATATTTTCTTTGATTTTAGCTGCCGGAATTGCACATTTGTTTTTTTAATCCATACGTAGTATAATCATGAACAGGATTTGGTGGAATCTAATAAATATATTTCGCTGATTGGTTTTACCTAAAACAGACAGCGGAATAACAAAGGGGCGGCATAGTAAGTATGGATTATAGAATTGCATTGCTTTTAAAGAAACATTATCGCAGTTTTTGCGAGGAAAGAATGAAAGAAAAAACAGAGAATATAAAAATAGAGTATTTTTTATATGATACTCTTGAGGAACTGCTTGATATCTTCAGGAAAATTCATAGTCAATATGATGGGTTTTATGTAAGCGGACTGATTCCTTACCAGGCAATCCGAACCATGGGAAAAGAAGGCAGCGAGGCACTTATTGAAGTGGCGAATGTAGATATTGCAAATACTTATCGTATTTTAATACAACATTTAGTAGGGGAAAATACTGTACAGCTTTCCAGAATAGGTATGGATTTCCTACGTTTTGAAAGTGATTTGGAAGAGGTAATTCTTCAGGGCAGATTTGCTGAAGTGGTACATAGTTATGAGGGAAGATGGAAAAATTTTAATACGATTGAAGAAATCAAAGCAGAGGAACAGGCAGTATCAGATTATTATGAAAAGCAATGCAAAAATAAGAAAATAGATATGATTATAACCTATTTTTATAGTGCATGCGAGAATATGAAAAAATTTGAGATTCCGTGTTATTATGTTTATGCAAGCAGTTCGGCGTTTTGGCAATCCATAGAAAATTTAAAAAATAGTATTGCATTGTGCCGTATGGAAAAAGATAAATCAGCGGTTATCTGTATTGATAAAGAACAGATACGTGAAGAAAAAAAAGATAATTTTTATCAGGCAGATAGAGAACTGCTAAAGATTATCCGGGATTTTAATGCCAGCTATTTTAATCAATTTGTTTTGAAAGATGGGCAGCATAATCTGGAATTATATATGGATTTTTCAGAAATGGAAGCCATTACTAATGGATTTCAGAAATGTCCCTTATATGAAGCAATTGCAGAAAAAATGGGATTTATAGGGTCTGTTGGGTATGGTGTGGGAGATAATCTATATCATGCCAGAATTAATGCAATCAATGCGAGCCTATATGGGAGAAACGGAGGGAAGAATTCCGGAGGAAGTTTTCTGATGGACGAGAAAGGGAATCTTACGGTGTTAAAAAGTGAGACAGTAGAAAATGCGGTGAAGATTTCGGAAGATTATATTAAGAGAATTGCGAATGAAGTCAGGCTTTCAGCAGAAACAATTGTACGTCTTATTGGTGTGATGAAATCGCTTGATACCAATCAAATAACATCTCATGATCTGGTGTACGGATTAAATATTTCTCTTAGAAATGCAAACAAGTTTCTTTCTAATATGGAAAAATATGATTATGCAGAGATAGTCGGTTATAAAAGAATTGGTAACAAAGGCAGACCTGTAAGGGTTTATCAGTTGAAACTGCAATATGATTTTTAGAATGGAAGAAGCTGTTCATGGTTGGGTGAAGAACCATGTACAGCTTCTTTCATTTGTTAGAAAACAACAGTTGCTATTGCAATTAATACACCCTGGGTCACAATCAGAGCAAGGAAAATAGGAACAATTAATTTCCACCATTTTTCAATCTTAACACCTGCAATACCACACATAATAGGAGCCATGGCAGTAGGCCAGATGATATTGGAAAGACCATCACCAAACTGGAAGGCAAGAACAGATACCTGGCGGGAGACACCTACTAAATCTGCCAGTGGTGCCATAATTGGCATACTGGTAACTGCCTGTCCGGAACCGGATGGAATCAGGAAGTTTAATAAAGTCTGAACAATGAGCATTGCTTCAGATGCAATCCATGCCGGGAATTTTGTCAGTGGAATGGAGATGCCATATACAATGGTATCAATAATATGTCCGGATTGGAGAACGACCAGAATACCTCTGGAAAATCCGATAATCATACAGGCAACAGCAATATCTGT
>ENA-ORMO01001755-ORMO01001755.1-human-gut-metagenome-genome-assembly--contig:-NODE-1755-length-21009-cov-10.800181_pt1 | contig 21009 bp, 20 predicted proteins | sample MGYA00242106_ERZ509001 | MGnify/ENA primary metagenome ERZ509001 (study PRJEB26280, sample SAMEA2338736) | human gut metagenome | biome: human gut; feature: human-associated habitat; material: faeces...
AAGAGAGCTCCGGAAGGTACTGGAGTTATCGCCGGCGGTCCTGCCCGTGCGGTAATCGAGTTAGCTGGTATCAAAAACATCCGTACAAAATGTATGGGATCCAGAAACAAACAGAACGTTGTTCTTGCAACAATCGAAGGCTTAAGACAGTTAAAAACTCCGGAAGAAGTTGCTAGACTTCGCGGAAAATCTGTTGATGAGATTCTGGCTTAAGGAGGAAATACAAAAATGGCAAACACATTAAAAGTTACATTAGTAAAATCTCCTATTGGTGCAGTTCCGAAACACAAAAAAACTGTTGCAGCTATGGGTCTTACAAAAATGCACAAAACAGTTGAAATGCCGGATAACGCAGCAACAAGAGGAATGATTCAGCAGGTACAGCACCTGGTAAAGGTTGAAGAAGCTTAATTGTGATTTAACCAGAGAGAATTCTGATATGGATCTGATATGAGCCTGTTATTCACAGAGAATGGCAGGAGCATACAGAAACATATTCAGACACAATACAATCTGAACTTATAGATTTGAAATAATAATAAGGAGGTGCCAACATGGAATTATCAAACTTAAGACCAGCAGAAGGTTCTAAGCATAGCGATAACTTCAGAAGAGGCCGTGGACATGGTTCTGGAAACGGCAAGACAGCCGGTAAAGGACACAAAGGACAGTTAGCTCGTTCCGGTCACAAGAAACCGGGATTTGAAGGTGGTCAGATGCCTTTATATAGACGTCTGCCTAAGAGAGGATTCAAAAACAGAAACACAAAAGAGATCATTGCAATCAACGTTGACGTACTGAACCGTTTTGAAGATGGTGCAGAAGTTACAGTAGAAAGCTTACTTGCAAGCGGTGCAATCTCCAAGATCGCTGATGGCGTTAAAATTCTTGGAAACGGTGAGCTGACAAAGAAACTTAATGTCAAAGTAAACGCTGTCAGCGAGACTGCAAAATCAAAAATTGAAGCTGCTGGTGGTACAGTAGAGGTGATCTAATGTTTGAAACTCTTAAAAATGTTTTTAGAGTGAAAGAAATGAGACGCAAGCTGTTGTATCTGATATGGATGATTTTTATCATCCGTATCGGCTGCCAGATTCCGGTACCGGGAGTTGACAGTGATTTCTTCAAACAGTGGTTCGGCAGCAATGCTGGTGATGCATTCAATTTCTTTGATGCATTTACCGGTGGTTCATTTGAAAGAATGTCAATTTTCGCATTAAACATCACACCTTATATTACATCTTCCATTATCATTCAGCTTCTTACCATTGCAATTCCGGCACTGGAAGAAATGCAGAGAGATGGTGAAGAGGGAAGAAAGAAGATGACTGCGATTACACGTTATGTGACCGTGGGTCTTGCTTTATTTGAGTCAATCGCAATGGCAATCGGATTCGGACGTCAGGGTATGATTCCGGATCTGGACTTCTTTAAAGGTGTTGTAGTTGTTGCCTGCCTTACAGCCGGTTCAGCTATGTTGATGTGGCTTGGTGAGCGTATTACAGAAAAAGGCGTTGGAAATGGTATTTCCATCGTACTTACTATTAATATCATCTCCAGAGTACCAAGCGATCTGGCATTACTGTATGAGAACTTTATTAAAGGAAAAACGATTGCAAAGGGCACTCTTGCAGGGCTGATCATTGCAGCCGTTATTCTTCTGGTAGTAGTTCTGGTACTTATCCTTAACGGAGCAGAGAGAAGAATTCCGGTTCAGTATTCCAAGAAAATGGTCGGAAGAAAGCTGATGGGCGGTCAGTCCACCAACATTCCGCTGAAGGTTAACACCGCCGGTGTTATCCCGGTAATCTTTGCATCCTCCATTATGTCTTTCCCGGCTATCATTGCACAGTTAACGGGAAAAGGTAATGGTACAGGAATCGGAAGTGAGATTATCCGTGGTCTTTCTTCCAATAACTGGTGTAATCCGAAACAGCTCCAGTATACATGGGGACTAGTTCTTTACATCGTACTTTGTGTTTTCTTTGCATATTTCTACACTTCCATTACATTCAATCCTCTGGAAGTGGCAGATAATATCAAAAAGCAGGGTGGATTTATTCCAGGTATTCGTCCTGGAAAACCTACGTCAGACTATTTGACTAATATCTTAAATTATATTATATTTATAGGTGCAGTAGGTCTTATCATTGTGTGCGTGATTCCGTTCATCTTTAATGGTGTGTTCGGAGCGAATGTTTCATTCGGTGGTACATCTATCATCATTATTGTTGGTGTTATCCTCGAAACTGTGAAACAGATCGAGTCACAGCTTCTCGTACGTAATTACAAAGGCTTCCTGAACAATTAAAAATGAGAGGTTGTGGTGCATGGCATCACAGCCTTGATTTGCTAAAAAAGAAAACGGAGGGTATATCTTATGAAAATCATTATGTTGGGTGCACCGGGAGCAGGAAAAGGAACTCAGGCGAAAAAAATTGCTGCGAAATATCAGATTCCGCACATTTCCACCGGAGATATTTTCCGAGCAAACATCAAAAATGGAACAGAACTGGGTAAAAAAGCAAAAACTTATATGGATCAGGGACTTCTTGTACCTGATGAACTGACCTGTGATCTGGTTGTGGACAGAATACAGCAGCCAGATGCGGCAAATGGTTATGTACTGGATGGTTTTCCAAGAACAATTCCTCAGGCAGAGTGTTTAACAGAAGCTCTGAATAAACTGGGAAGTAAAGTTGATTATGCAATCGATGTGGATGTTCCGGATTCCAATATTGTAAACCGTATGTCCGGAAGACGTGCCTGCCTCAAATGCGGTGCTACTTATCATGTTGTACATGCTGCACCGAAGGTTGAGGGCGTTTGTGATACCTGTGGGGAGAAACTGGTGCTTCGCGATGATGACCAGCCTGAAACAGTTCAGAAACGTCTGAATGTATATCATGAGCAGACACAGCCGCTGATCGATTATTATACTAAAGAGGGAATTTTAAAATCAGTGGATGGCACAAAAGATCTTGAAGAAGTATTTGCAGATATCGTTGCCATCCTGGGAGAGTAATCGGGTGTTTTTAAACACCATCTGGAGGTAAAATGTCGGTTTCTATCAAGACAGAACATGAAATTGAACTTATGAGGGAGGCAGGTCATCTGCTTGAGAAAGTACATGATGGTCTGATCCCGTACATTAAACCGGGAGTGAGCACAAAGGAGATCGACCGTATCGGGGAACAGATGATACGTGATCTGGGCTGTATCCCGAATTTCCTGAACTACGGAGGTTTTCCTGCATCATTCTGTATCAGTCTGAATGATGAGGTAGTTCATGGAATCCCGTCTGAAGAGAAGATCATTCAGGAGGGAGATCTTGTAAAGATTGATGCCGGTCTTATTTATAAGGGGTATCATTCTGATGCAGCGAGAACTTATGCTGTCGGTGAGGTCTCACCGCAGGCGCGTAAGCTGATGGATGTGACCAGAGAGTGTTTCTTTGAAGGACTTAAGGCCGCACGTGCAGGAAATCATCTGAATGATATTTCCAAGGCAATCGGTGCTCATGCTGCCAAATATCATTATGGGATTGTCCGCGACCTGGTTGGACATGGAATCGGCACTCACCTTCATGAGGATCCGCAGATCCCGAATTTTCCGCAGAAGCGAAGAGGAGTTCGTCTGATGCCGGGTATGACACTTGCTGTAGAGCCTATGATCAATATGGGACGTGCAGATGTGGCATGGCTGGATGATGAGTGGACTGTTGTAACTATGGATGGTTCTCTTTCTGCTCATTATGAGAATACGATTCTTATTACAGACGGAGATCCGGAGATTCTGACTCTTACGAAATAATTGGACGACATACAGGAGGTTTAAAATGTCAAAAGCAGATGTAATCGAAGTGGAAGGCACTGTTCTGGAAAAGCTGCCTAATGCGATGTTTAAAGTGGAACTAGAGAACAAACATGTGGTGCTTGCACATATCAGTGGTAAGTTACGTATGAATTTTATTCGTATTCTTCCCGGAGATAAAGTTACGATTGAACTGTCTCCGTATGATCTGTCTAAGGGCAGGATTATCTGGAGAGATAAATAAGAAATATTGGACTGCAGTTGGTGCAGTGATGAGAAAGAGAGCTGGAGGAATCTGGTTCTCTTTTTTTGTGTGCCGAAAGGGACGCGTAGAAAAATAATTCATTTCATGTGCGGTTTCGGCATCTAAGATATTCTAAGGTGAAAAAAATCTGCTAAAGGCATGAGCCGCCTTATCAAACTCGCTCCGTTGCAAACTTCGCTCAGACAGTGAGGCAGTCGGCTCATAACGCAGATTTTTTTCGCCTAAGAATATCTAAGATGCCTGCAAATGCACATGAAATGAATTATTTTTCTACGCTGTGCGTTGGCAGTGGGAAGGTTTAGCTGTGATTTTTCAAACATGCTCCAGAATAGATATTAAAACTAGTTTTTATAGATGGATGATTAGGCGGAAATGGGGGAGAAAATGAAAAAATGTGATTTTATTCAAAAAAGTGCTTGCATTTTATATTTTGCTGTGATAATATATAAGCCGAACGCGTGAGTATATTGTATTTGTGCGCTCAAAAAACTGCAGATTTTAATGAATTTACGGAAGGAGGATTTCCAGTGAAAGTAAGATCATCTGTAAAGCCGATCTGCGAAAAATGCAAGATCATTAAAAGAAAAGGATCTATCAGAGTAATCTGTGAGAATCCAAAACACAAACAGCGTCAGGGTTGATTGACAGTTTAAAGTTTGTGTAACGTGCGGCTGTAGTATGAGACACCCGGAGAGGTTGTCCAGACTGTTAAGATAGTTTTAGCATGTATTGCCTAATACCGAGAGGCAACGTTGGCCCGTTGGCCGCAGTAATTCGGAAAGGCTGCTTTTCGCCAATTGCAGCTGGGTGTTTTACCGAGGCACCCCAATTAGGAACTGAGAAATAAGGAAGTGATGTGTCCGATACATCCCATTTCACCTTACAGGAATGTAAGCTTCAGGAAATGTAGATTGCAGGAATGTAAGTGATGTACAGGCATTAAGGACTTTCAAAGTAGAAGATGGAGGAAACAGTACATGGCTCGTATAGCTGGTGTAGACTTACCAAGAGAAAAACGTATTGAAATCGGTCTTACCTACATTTATGGTATTGGTAGACCAAGCGCAGACAAGATCCTTGCAAAGGCAGAAGTTAATCCTGACACACGTGTCAGAGATCTGACTGATGACGAAGTAAAGAGACTCAGCGCAGTTATTGATGAAACAATGACAGTAGAAGGTGACCTTCGCAGAGAAATCGCCCTCAACATTAAGAGACTGCAGGAAATCGGATGCTACAGAGGTATCCGTCATCGTAAAGGACTTCCGGTTCGTGGTCAGAAGACTAAGACCAACGCTAGAACACGTAAAGGTCCTAAGAGAACAGTAGCTAATAAGAAGAAATAAATAAAGCTTTAAATATTTGATAAGCGTAGGCTGATCTTATGAGGAAGCTTGCATGGACACTTGATGAATGACGAGCGAAGCGAGGAAATGAATTTAGTGGACATGGTGTTTCTTGTAACATATATTTGATTGATAAATAGGAAAGTGTAGGTTAGTTTTAAAATGGCTAAAGTGACTAAAAAAGCGACTGCAAAACGTCGTGTCAAGAAAAACGTTGAACACGGACAGGCACATATTCAGTCTTCTTTCAACAATACAATTGTTACTCTGACTGACAATGAAGGAAACGCTCTTTCATGGGCAAGTGCTGGTGGTCTTGGATTTAGAGGTTCAAGAAAATCTACTCCTTATGCAGCACAGATGGCAGCTGAGACTGCAACAAAAGCTGCACTTATTCATGGTTTAAAAACTGTAGATGTTATGGTAAAAGGACCAGGTTCTGGACGTGAAGCTGCAATCCGTGCCCTTCAGGCTTGCGGACTGGAAGTAACAAGCATCCGCGACGTAACTCCGGTACCACACAATGGTTGCCGCCCACCAAAACGCAGAAGAGTCTAATTGATTTAGAATATTAGGAGGTATTTGAGAAATGGCAGTAAATAGAGTGCCTGTTCTGAAAAGATGCAGATCCCTTGGCCTGGATCCGATTTATTTAGGAATTGATAAAAAATCCACAAGACAGTTAAAACGTGCAAATCGTAAAATGTCTGAGTATGGTTTACAGTTAAGAGAAAAACAGAAAGCAAAATTCATCTACGGAGTTCTGGAAAAACCTTTCCACAACTACTACAACAAAGCTGACAGAATGCCGGGACAGACTGGTGCAAACCTTATGATCCTTCTTGAGAGCAGACTTGACAATGTAGTATTCCGTATGGGATTTGCTAGAACAAGAAAAGAAGCTCGTCAGATCGTTGACCACAAGCATGTACTTGTAAACGGAAAATGTGTAAACATTCCTTCCTACCTTGTAAAAGCTGGTGATCAGATTGAGATCAGAGAGAAATCCAAAGGTTCTGAAAGATACAAAGGTATCCTTGAAGTAACTGGCGGACGTCTTGTTCCGGAATGGATTGACGTAGATCAGGAGAACTTAAAAGGAACTGTAAAAGAACTTCCTAACAGAGAAGCAATCGATGTTCCTGTAAACGAGATGCTTATCGTCGAGTTGTACTCCAAATAATCCATAGGATTATATTATAGAAAATTACCTGGTAATATTTCTATTATTTATACGATTCAGTGGTTGATATATATCTTCCGCTGAATTGTAGTATTTGAATGAATACCCCTCAAACTTTTATTAACCCAGAAGGAGGGAACCCTATAGTGTTTGATTTTAATAAACCTAAAATCGAGATTACCGAATTATCTGAAGATAAAAAATTTGGCAGATTCGTAGTTGAGCCTCTGGAAAGAGGATATGGAACTACACTTGGAAATTCTTTAAGAAGAATTATGCTGTCTTCCCTGCCGGGTGCAGCTGTAAGCCAGGTTAAAATTGATGGTGTGCTTCACGAATTCAGCTCCATTCCGGGCGTAAAAGAAGACGTGAGCGATATTATCATGAATCTTAAGAGCCTTGCTATTAAGAACCACAGTACAGACAACGAGCCGAAAACTGCATACATTGAGTGTGAAGGAAAAGGCGTTGTAACTGCTGCAGACATCCAGGCTGATCAGGATATTGAGATCATGAATCCGGATCAGGTGATTGCTACCTTAAACGGTGGCAAGGACTGCAGACTTGCTATGGAACTTACTATCACAAAAGGCCGCGGATATATCAGCGCTGACAAAGGTAAATCTGATGATATGCCTATCGGTGTACTTGCAGTTGATGCTATCTATACACCAGTAGACAGAGTCAACATGATCGTAGAGAATACACGTGTTGGTCAGGTAACCGATTATGATAAGCTGACATTGGATGTGTACACAAATGGTACACTTGATCCGGATGAGGCAGTAAGCCTTGCAGCAAAAGTATTAAGTGAGCACTTAAGCCTTTTCATTGACCTTTCCGAAAATGCGAAGACCGCTGAGGTTATGATCGAGAAGGAAGATAATGAGAAAGAAAAAGTTCTGGAAATGAGCATTGATGAACTTGAATTATCTGTTCGTTCCTATAACTGCTTGAAGAGAGCCGGCATTAATACGGTTGAAGAATTATGTAACAAGACTTCTGATGATATGATGAAGGTTCGTAACCTTGGACGTAAATCATTAGAAGAAGTTCTTGCGAAACTGAAAGAGCTGGGCTTACAGCTTCAGCCTGCAGAAGAGTAAGAACAGATTAGGTTATTGGTTCTGTAAAGGAACAGTAACCAGTTAACAAAGAGATATTATGCGGTGGGGATGCCTAAGCAGTCGGACAGTAAGACCGAACAAGCGTGCCCGGCTGTCCCACAGATGGAGGAAAATTAAATGGCAAAATATAGAAAATTAAGCAGAACTTCTGACCAGAGAAAAGCATTACTTAGAAGCCAGGTAACAAGCCTTTTATATCATGGAAAAATTGTTACTACAGAAGCTAAAGCAAAAGAAATCCGTAAAATCGCTGAAAGTCTTGTAGCTATGGCTGTCCGCGAAAAAGATAACTTCGAAACTGTTACTGTAACTGCTAAAGTTGCTCGTAAAGATGCTGAAGGCAAGAGAGTAAAAGAAGTTGTTGACGGAAAGAAGAAAACTGTATACGATGAAGTACAGAAAGAGATCAAGAAAGATGCTCCTTCCAGACTTCATGCTCGTCGTCAGATGATGAAAGTTTTCTACCCGGTTAAAGAAGTACCTGCAAAGGGTGCCGGAAGAAAGAAAAACACTAAAGACGTAGATATGGTTGCTAAGATGTTCGATGAGATCGCTCCAAAATACGCTGACCGTAACGGTGGTTACACAAGAATCGTTAAGATCGGACCGCGTAAAGGCGATGCTGCAATGGAAGTACTGATCGAATTAGTATAATCCAGCCAGATTTTCGATTTTATATTTGTCCAGACGATAATAAGACTGCATATGTATGGTGTTCATGCCGTATATATGCAGTTTTTTTGTTATGCTGTAGGAAATCACTTCCTGTAACATAACCGTTTATTACCCTTGATTATTTTAGCCAGATAGCGTAAAATCGTAGAGTATATAAACACCAGATTGATGAAGAGGCGTTCAATAAGACATTGAACTGTTACAAATACAAGAGCAAAAGATAAGTGAGGAATACAAATGACCGGCAGGAGATTGAGAAGTTGAGGCAGAATACGAAAAAGAAACGATTAGGATTTGGTTATTTCATCAGAATGTTTTTGATGTTGGTGGAATTACTGGCTGTTACACTGTTTCTGTGGGGAAATGATGCTTATTCCATATCTGCCACCACACCTGAATTTAAATGGGAAAATTATAAAACGATCGCACATGCACTGGGAGGAATTGGTGATAAAACCTATCTGAATTCAAAAGAGAGTTTTCTGGCAGGCTATCAGATGGGGTGCAGGCTGTTTGAAGTTGATCTTGTGAAGACATCTGACAATGTATGGGTGTGCCGCCATAGCTGGTATCAGTCTCTTGGACAATGGGTGGGGGATGAAAAGAAAGTGCTTTCTTCAGAAGAATTTTTATCCAGTCCCATTTATGGGAAATATACGCCCATGACCTTTGAGGATCTTCTGGTTCTGCTGAGTGATTATCCGGACGCTTTTGTGATGCTGGATTCCAAACAGTATTCTCTACGTAATTATCAGAAAACAGTGGAAGATTATGCAGACTATATTGAACTGGCAGAGGCTGCCGGTGTTCCGGACGTGATGGGACAGATCATACCGGAAATCTATAATCAGGCAATGTTTGCCGGAACAGCACTGCTGTATGATTTTCCTGGATATATTTATTCCTTATGGCAGGAATATTCTACAGAAGAACTGACTGAGATCGCAGCATTCTGTAAAGAAAAAAATATTCAGGCAGCTACAGTCTATTATAAATACTGGTCAGATGATGTGCAGGAGATTTTTGACAAAAAAGGAATCAGGTTATATATTTATACTGTGAATGACCTGAAGGAAGCACAATATTATATGCAAGAAGGTGCGGCGGGTGTATGCTCAGATTATCTGCAGGATACCATGTTTGACTGAGTTGTCCTGCCGGCATTATGAAATGGTCATAGAGGATTATTATAGCTGTAGCTGTTCCAGGATGAACAAGGGTAAAGATATCAGGAGCAAGAAGAATTTTAAATAAGCGGCAATAACAAAGATTATATTATAAAGGAAATTATCATACACAATGAAAATAAGAGTAATGATTGCTGTCTGTGCAGCAAAATTTGTAGGATACGTATGTAAGAAAATGGGAAGGCAGGGTGTAACCTGGGCAGGAAAAGTGGCAATTAAGATTTGTCCAGACATTCTGGAACAGCTTTCCTCACAGGTACGAAAGGCTATTTTTGCAACCTGCGGTACAAATGGAAAGACAACTACCAACAATATGCTTTGTGCGGCATTGGAAGCAGAAGGACAGAAAGTAATCTGTAACCACACAGGTTCCAATATGCTCAATGGAGTTGTTGCCGCATTTGTGTTGGCTTCGAAATGGAATGGTAAAATTGATGCGGACTATGCATGCATTGAGGCCGATGAAGCATCCACCAGACATATTTTTCCGAGAATCAAACCGGACTATATGCTTCTGACAAATCTTTTCCGCGACCAGCTTGACAGATACGGAGAGATTGATATTACTATGAACATTCTGGAAGAAATGATGCGCAAGGTTCCGAAGATGCAGATTATTGTAAACGGTGATGATGCATTATCCGCATATCTTGCCATGGATTCCGGGAATCCATATGTAACTTATGGTATCAGTAAACCGGTGATCAAATCAGCAGCAAATGAAATCAGGGAGGGACGTTTCTGCAAGCGATGCGGTGAGAAGCTGGAATATCGTTTCTATCATTACAGCCAGCTGGGAGATTATTATTGTCCAAAGTGCGGATTTGCAAGACCGAAGCCGGATTTTGATGCGGAGGATGTAAAGGTAGGCGACCAGCTTAGCTTTTGTGTAGAAGGAAAACACATTGTAGCAAATTATAAGGGATTTTATAATGTGTATAATATACTGGCAGCTTATGCGGGAGTGAGGACTGCAGGATTTGCGGGAGAGCATTTCGGGGATATGCTCCGCAGATTTAATCCGGAAAACGGACGTATGGAGCAGTTTCGCATTAAGGGAACAGGAGTAACTTTAAATCTTGCCAAGAATCCGGCGGGATTTAATCAGAATATTTCCGCAGTGATGCAGGATCAGGCACCGAAGGACATCATTATTGCGATCAATGATAATGCTCAGGACGGAACAGATATTTCCTGGCTCTGGGATGTTGATTTTGATCTTCTTGGAAATGATTCAGTGAAATCTATCACTGTAAGCGGTATCCGCTGTCAGGATATGCGTCTGCGCCTGAAATATGTGGATATTCCTTCTATTCTTCAGGGAGATGTTGAGAAAGCAATCCGCGACAGAGTAGAGGACGGAACAGGAAACCTGTATGTGCTGGTAAATTATACAGCATTATTCAGTACAAGAAACATTCTGAAGAGACTGGAGGGTGAGAGATAATGAAAATCACAATAGGACATTTATATCCGGATCTTCTGAATCTTTATGGTGACAGAGGTAATATCCAGTGTCTGATGAAGAGATGCCAGTGGCGTGGGATTGAGGCTGAGACCATACCGTTTGAGCTGGATGATAAAATAGATTTCTCGAAGCTTGATATCGTACTTCTGGGTGGCGGTTCGGACAGAGAGCAGATGATCGTATGTGAGAAGCTTCAGGAAATCCAGCCGGATTTTAAGGCTTATGTGGAAGATAACGGCGTTGTCATTGCAATCTGCGGTGGCTATCAGTTACTTGGAAAGTATTACAAAACAGATCAGGGAAACATGAAAGGACTGGATCTGGTAGACTTGTATACAGAGCAGGGCGAAGGCCGTCTGATCCAGAATATCGTTCTGCAAAGTGATCTGTTTGATATGCCGATTGTTGGATTTGAGAATCATGGAGGAAGAACCTGCATTAATAATAACAAACCACTGGGAAAAGTACTTTACGGTGCAGGAAATGACGGTAAGTCAGGCTATGAAGGCGTAGTATATAAGAATGTGATAGGGACTTATCTGCATGGACCGTTACTTCCGAAGAATCCGCAGCTTGCAGACTGGCTCATTCAACATGCGCTGGAAAGAAAGTATGGAAAAGAAACAGAACTTACACCGTTAGATGACAGTCAGGAAAAAGAAGCAAATGACTATATATACCACAGATTTGTAAGAGGATAATTATGGCGAAATCATGTAATCAAAAAGGAAAAATACTGTATCTGCAGAAAATGCTGTCTGAGACAACAAGTCAAAAGCCTGTCACCATGCAAGAGATTCTGGCAAAATTGGAAGAACAGGGGATTCGAGCTGAACGAAAGAGTATTTATGATGATATGGAAACCCTGCGTGATTTTGGAATGGATATACATTACAGAAGAGGACGGGAAGGCGGATATTATGAGGAAAAATCAGCTTCAGATAAAACAGAAGCGGATAATACGATAATACATCAGCCAGATGGCGAAACAGGAGAGAAATCTGAAAATGTGCAGGAGCAGGTTGGAAAAGCATTTGAAGCACCTGCAAAGATCAGTGCTCCGACACCCTCCCAAACAGGTGAGAATATAAAAGAGATCAGGCTTGTATGTCAGAATTCTACAAAGAAAAAAATCCAGCGTACCTTTGGCTCGGAGATTTTCTGCAAAATAAAGGGTGAGGATAATTTTATTGTAACTGTTGAGGTTGTGGTTGATAAGGCGTTTTTTGGATGGCTGGCTTCAATGGGAAGGAATGTACATATTCTGAAACCAAAGAAAGCAGCTATTGCCTATCGGGATTATCTGAAGAACATTGCAAAAGATTATAAGGGAATTGATAAATAAATATGATATCAGAAAGGATCGTATTATGAAAAGAAGAGCAACAGCTATTCTGCTTGGAATAATGGTATCCTCCATGTTCCTGTCTGCCTGCGGGAAGAATGAGGCAAAAGAAGCAGCAAATGAAAGTGCTCAGGTAGAAGAAGAGGGCGTAGGCGAAGTAACTGAGGAAGGTGAAAAAGTAGAGGCGGAAAATCAAAATGCTTCTGATGCCGATGACAGCAGCAAGGCAGGAGACAGTGCAAAATCAGACGAAGACAATAAAGAGACATCAGTGAAGGAGAAAGAAGACGAAGATTCTTCAGAAAAAGATTCAGATGATGAATTAGAGGAAGATGCTGAGGTAACGGAAGCTTCTGCCGGAAAGATAGGTGTGCTTCTTTCTGATGACGATGAGGATGCAAAAATTGACAGCGAAGAGATGACTTCGCAGATTGAAGATGGAGGATATGAGGCAGATGTGAAGAATGCCGGCGGCGATCCTGCGCTTCAGATTTCCCAGATTCAGGAATTTATTGATGAGCAGGTTTCTGCCCTGATTATTGATCCGGTAGATTCCTATGGTCTGACAGATATCCTGAAAACTGCCAAAGAGCAGGAAATACCGGTTATTTCCTATGACAGTCTGATTCGGGATACTGCGGATATCAATTATTATGCAACTTATGATACCAGAGCGATAGGAAAGGATATTGCCAAAGAAATTATCAAAAAAATGAATCTGGATAAAGCCAGAGAGGATAAGAAGTCTTATACAATTGAATTTCTCATGGGATCTCCGGATGACAATGCTGCGCTGTTTCTGTGTAATGGAATCCAGGAGGGACTTCAGGAATATCTGGATGATGGAACACTTGTATGTAAATCCGGAAACACGTCATTTGATGACACAGGAATCATGAGATGGAGCGAGGCATCTGCAAAGACAAAACTTGATTCGATTATAAGTGAGTTTTATGCAGAGGAGAAGGCTCCGGATATTATCTGTACTGCATATGACGGATTTGCTTATGCTGCAGAGGAAATTTTAAGTGACAGCGGTCTGGAACCGGGAAGTGATGAATGGCCGATGATCACAGGATATGGCAGTGAGGCACAGGCAGTAAAGGATATTGCAGCAGGTAAAATGTCATTTACCATGTTTATGGACCGTAAGGAACTGGCTCAGGGCGGAGCACAGATGGCCATTGACTATCTGACAGGAGAGAAAGTTGACGTAAAAGATTATTCACAGTATGATAACGGAGTAAAGATTGTGGGGACTTTTACATGTGGGGCACAGATGATCGACAAGGATAATTATCAGATTCTTGTGGATAACGGAACTTATACGGAAGATGAGATCGCGCCTGATCCGACACCGGAGGCAACACCTACGCCAGAGGCAACCTCTGCGCCGAAAGTGACATCAAAGACAGCCCCAGAGGAAGATTCAGAAGAAGTAACACCAACTCCTGAAACTGAAAATAAATCAGAAGGTGAAACGAAAAAAAATCTGATCTATGATTCCGAAGATAACTCAAAAGTGGAGAAAACATCGGATCAGAAAAAAACAAAGAATTCATAGAACAAAAAAAGGATGGGTTTTCCCATCCTTTTTATAAAATTAATCTCTGAAGGTTAAGGAATCGTCTGTCATGGAATCAACGATAGCAAGAGATTCAAGACGGATTCCCATATCGCGGATCTCCTGGCCGCCATGCTGGAAGCCTTTCTCAATAACAATACCGGCTCCTTCAAGAGTTGCCCCTGATTTCTTAACAATATCGATCAGGCCGAGAAGTGCACATCCGTTAGCAAGGAAATCATCAATCAGAAGTACATGATCTTCAGGTCCGAGAAACTTCTTGGAAAGGATCACATCATATACTTTCTTGTGAGTGAAAGATTCTACTTTAGTTGTATACATTTCTCCATCCAGATTCACGCTCTGTGCTTTCTTGGCAAAAACCACAGGTACATCAAAGTACTGGGCAGCAATACAGGCGATACCGATACCGGATGCTTCAATTGTAAGGATTTTAGTGATTGGACAGTCGGAGAAGCGGCGTTTGAATTCTTTGCCGATTTCATTGATGAGGGTAATATCCATCTGATGATTTAAGAAACTGTCTACTTTTAAAATATTTCCCGGTTTTACAACTCCATCCTTAAGAATTCGGTCTTTTAAAAGCTTCATAGATTTCTCTCCTTTATATATGTAATTAGTTTGTAGCTGTCGGTAACTATCCGGTACACTGCTTCCCGAAAGTACTGAATAGTTACAGTTACTGTGAATATGCAGAATTCAAAAAAACATCAGGCTGCAAAATGAACAGTAACATTGCTGTTTTGATAATTATAGACTATGATACGCTATAATTCGTCTTCATGCAATTATTTTTGACAAAAAATCTAAAAATAATTATAATAGTCTCAGACTGGTTGGGAAAAACCGCAGGACAATCTGTGCAGATTGCCGTAAATCAGCCGAAGAGGGCTGCGAAAAACAATAAGCAACAATCTGGGACTCAAATAGTGAAACGGATTGCAAATATCCGTCTTACGGACTGGAGATGGAATATAATAAACGAAAGGATTTATTTATGAAAGAATATGAACTGATATGGGAAATTTTTAATAAATGTCCGCGGAATCAGATGCGTGATGTTTTTGTGGAAGAGCTGGAACTTGAGAATCCGGAAGAATATATCAGAAATAAATTCAAAGGAAAAGAGGTTTCCTATGAGAAAACCGTTCTGGAGGACGGAACCATTATTTTTGATATTATAACTTCACAAATAAAACAGCGTTGCTCCTTTACAGAAATTTGACAAATGTGGTATAATATCATTTACGCTGTACGGAAGTGCTGTAAGCAGAAAAGCCACAGACAGTGTGTGAGAATATAAAGACAGATAAGCAGTAAAAAATCGGATATTCTGAAAGAGAAAGGGGAATGTTATGGCCGAGGAACAAAAGACACATACGCATGTCCTGGAGGATGGGACGGTAGTTGAACATTCTCACGGGGAACATGGGCATCATCACAGTCATGCGCATACAAAGGCAGTGCTGAACCGTATGTCCAGAGCAATCGGACATATGGAATCTATCAAACGTATGATAGAGGACGGAAGAGACTGTGCGGAAGTTCTGATACAGCTTTCAGCAGTGAAATCTGCCATCAATAATACAGGTAAGATCATTCTGCAGGATCATATCGAACACTGTATTGTAGATGCAGTGGAACATGGTGATAAAGAGGCAATTAAAGAACTTGAGGTAGCAATTGACAGATTTGTAAAGTAATATGCGTACTCCAGACTGGCAATAGAGAATATTTTGTTATTGTTCACACACCACTATCCCGCGAGGTGTTTTGGCATGAATATGCCAAAATCCCGAGACATACAAGCCAAAATTCCATTGCCGCAGGCAATCTGGAATGAATTTTGGCTACGTTACTGTGAACGGAGTGAACAGTAACAATATTTTGTCAGTACAGCAGTGCGTAAATATAAAGGAGAAGATTAATTATGGCAAAAGAATGTAACAACACTTCATGCGACAAAGCAAGCTGCGAAGGTTGTTCCAGCAGCAAGAAACAGCAGAGCTTTCAGGCAGAAATGAATGCTCAGTCAAATGTAAAACATGTGATTGGGGTTGTCAGTGGAAAGGGTGGCGTTGGTAAATCCTTCGTAACAGGCTCCCTGGCAAATATGATGTCAGCACAGGGATACAAGGTTGGTATCCTGGATGCGGATATCACAGGACCGTCCATCCCGAAAATGTATGGATTAAAGGGTGCAGCAATGGCAAATGATGAAGGTATCTACCCGATGATCACAAAAAACGGGATCAAGGTAATGTCCATCAACCTTCTGCTTCCTACAGAGGATACTCCTGTAATCTGGAGAGGTCCGGTTCTTGCAAATATGGTAAAACAGTTCTGGACAGATGTTATCTGGGGCGATGTAGACTATCTTTTTGTGGATATGCCTCCTGGAACAGGTGATGTTCCGCTTACAGCATTCCAGTCTCTGCCAATCGAAGGAATTGTGATCGTAACATCACCTCAGGATCTGGTTAAGATGATCGTTAAGAAAGCCTTTAATATGGCTGAGATGATGAAGATACCGGTACTTGGAATCGTAGAGAACTACAGCTATGTGAAATGTCCGGACTGCGGAAAAGAGATCAAAGTATTCGGTGAGAGCCATATTGATGAGATCGCAGCAGAGCTGAAGGTTCCTGTACTTGGAAAAATGCCGATTGATATGGATTATGCAACTAAGGCAGACGGCGGATTCTTTGCAGCAATCGACAATCAGTATATTACTGATGCGCTGGCTGTAATGCCGAAATAAGAAAAAGAAGTTCTCATTCAGTAAGAAACGCGATTATAAAAATTGTTGTTTCAGTACTGAGTGAGGACTTCTTTTATTATATGGAAGTAAACATTTCAATAAAGCGTTCAGCAGCCTGAGAGACAGTAAGACTGTCATGCTGGGCAAGTACAAGCTGACGTCCGGGAAGAGGCTCCTTTAGCATGAGCGGTGTCAGCTGATCATTTTCTTTTAACATATAATCAGGAACACAGGCAATTCCCAGTCCGATCCTTGCCAGATCCAGAAGCAGGTCATTACTGTTTAACTCTACTTCAGGAAGAAGCTTGAGATTATGGGCTGTAAATGCTTCCCGCAAATATTCGCTGGTGGTACTTTTGGGGGAAAGCATCAGGATCGGATAGTTCAGAAGCTCCTGCAGTTCGGTTTGAACAGTGTGTACAGGAAAGTAATCCGTATTGGCAACAAATACATCGTGAAATTCTTTTAACACACGGGTCTGAAAATGACTGCCAAGCCTGGAATTGGGACAGTTGCATACAATAAGATCTGCCTGACCCTTTTCCAGAAGCTCTGCACAGCCGATGGAGGTACTGTTTGTGACTTTAATGCGGACATCAGGATAGGTCTGATGGAATTTCTGCAGATAATCAATGAGAAAATACCGGCAGATCGTATCGCTGGCAGCAATACGCAGCTGGCCTTTCAGCAGATTGTCTCCGGACAGGAGAGATTCTCCCTCGTCCAGAAGCTGGAGAGCCGGTTTTACATGCTGGAGCAGAAGTTCTCCTTCAGGAGTTAACAATACTTTCTTGGTGCTTCGGATAAAAAGAGGATGATTCAGCTTTTTTTCCAGAGTTTTAATGGACTGGCTGACTGCTGACTGGGAGATAAAAAGCTGCCGGGAAGCCTCAGAAAAGCTCAGGGTGGTGGCAACATAGTAGAATACTTTGTATAATTCCAGATTAATATCCATAGAAATAAATCCTTTCATAAAATAATATGATGATATAAATTGTCTGCAGCAATGGAACTTTAAAGCTTGTATGTCTCTGGATTTTAGCATATTCATTCCAAAACATTTCGCGGATAGTGATTAATTAGTTGCATTAATAAAAAATATAAGATATATTAATTTTACTAATGATATTTCCTATGATACTATAAAGAAAGCAATAGTTCAAGCAGCAGGTTCACTGGAGTCGGGCTGCAAGGTGCTTTTAAAGCATTTTTAAAACAATGCATACATAAGAAAGGAGTTTCTATGAGTAACGTAAGACGTGTCTATGTAGAAAAGAAACCGGCCTTCGCTGTACAGGCAAAGGAATTAAAACATGAGGTCAGCAGCTATCTGGGAATTAAATCCGTAACAGCAGTACGTGTGCTGATCCGCTATGATGTAGAGAATATTTCTGATGAAGTTTTTGATAAAGCATGCAAAACTGTTTTTGCAGAGCCACCTGTAGATGATTTATATCTGGAGAATTTTGAGGCAGCAGAAGGCTCCCGCATCTTTTCTGTAGAATTTTTACCGGGACAGTTTGACCAGAGAGCAGATTCTGCTGTTCAGTGTGTACAGTTCCTGGATGAGAATGCACAGCCTATCATTCGTTCCGCAACTACTTATGTAATTGAAGGAACTATCACAGATGAAGAATTTGATGCTATCAAGCATCACTGCATCAACCCTGTAGATTCCCGTGAGACAGGTCTGCAGAAACCGGAAACACTGGTAACTGTTTTCCCGGAACCCGAAGATGTTAAGATTTTTGACGGATTTAAGGAAATGCCGGAAGCAGAATTAAAGGAACTTTATGATTCTTTAAATCTTGCAATGACATTCAAGGATTTCCAGCATATCCAGCATTATTTCAAAGAAGAAGAGAAACGTGATCCGTCCATGACAGAAATCCGTGTACTTGATACCTACTGGTCTGATCATTGCCGTCACACAACCTTCTCCACAGAACTGACAGATGTAAAATTTGACGAAGGTGATTACAAAGCACCGATCGTAGATACTTACAAGAAATATCTTGCTGACAGAGAAGAACTTTACAAAGGCCGTAAGGACAAATTTGTCTGCCTGATGGATCTGGCTCTGATGGCTATGAAGAAACTGAAAGCAGAAGGAAAGCTTGCTGATCAGGAAGAATCTGATGAGATCAATGCCTGCAGTATTGTAGTTCCTGTAGACGTAGACGGTAAAGAAGAGGAATGGCTGATCAACTTCAAGAATGAGACACATAACCATCCTACTGAGATCGAGCCATTCGGTGGTGCAGCTACCTGCCTTGGCGGTGCGATCCGTGACCCGCTTTCAGGACGTACCTATGTATATCAGGCAATGCGTGTAACAGGTGCGGCAGATCCTACTGTTTCTGTAAAAGAAACTCTCAAGGGTAAACTTCCGCAGAAGAAACTGGTAAGAAGCGCAGCTCATGGCTACAGCTCCTATGGAAACCAGATCGGTCTTGCAACAGGTTATGTAAAAGAAGTTTACCATCCTAACTATGTAGCGAAACGTATGGAGATCGGTGCTGTTATGGGTGCTGCTCCCAGACGCGCAGTAATCCGTGAGAATTCTGATCCGGGAGATATTATTATCTTGCTTGGAGGACGTACAGGACGTGACGGTATCGGTGGTGCTACCGGTTCTTCCAAGGTTCATACAGAAGCTTCTATCGAAGTGTGCGGCGCTGAGGTTCAGAAAGGTAATGCTCCTACTGAGCGTAAGATCCAGCGTATGTTCCGCCGTGAAGAAGTCAGCCATATTATCAAGAAATGTAATGACTTTGGTGCAGGCGGTGTTTCCGTTGCTATCGGTGAGCTGGCAGCAGGTCTTAGAGTAGACCTTGACAAGGTTCCGAAGAAATATGCAGGTCTTGACGGAACTGAGATCGCAATCTCCGAATCTCAGGAACGTATGGCTGTAGTAGTTGACCCGAAAGATGTAGATACTTTCCTTGGCTATGCAAATGAAGAGAACCTGGAGGCAATTCCTGTTGCAGTTGTAACAGAGGATCCTCGTCTGGTACTTGTATGGAGAGGCAAAGAAATCGTAAATATTTCCCGTGCATTCCTAGATACCAACGGTGCACATCAGGAGACAACTGTAGAAGTAGAAATCCCCAACAAAGAAGGCAATCTCTTTGAAGAACGCCCGGATGTAGCTGATGTAAAAGCTAAATGGATGGAAACTCTGGCAGATTTAAATGTATGCTCTCAGAAAGGACTTGTGGAAATGTTCGACGGTTCTATCGGAGCAGGCAGTGTATTTATGCCATACGGTGGTAAATATCAGCTCACAGAGACTCAGTCCATGGTTGCCAAGGTTCCGGTACAGAATGGTAAAACAGATACTGTAACCATGATGAGCTATGGCTTTGACCCGTATTTATCTTCCTGGAGCCCATATCACGGAGCTGCTTATGCAGTGACAGAGTCTGTTGCAAGAATCGTGGCAACAGGCGGTGACTATAAGAAAATCCGTTTCACATTCCAGGAATACTTCCGCCGTATGACAGAAGATCCTAAGAGATGGAGCCAGCCTTTCGCAGCACTTCTCGGTGCTTATGCAGCCCAGATGGGATTTGGACTTCCATCTATCGGTGGTAAGGACAGTATGTCCGGTACATTCAATGATATTGATGTACCTCCGACACTGGTATCTTTCGCAGTTGACGTTGCGAAGATCCAGGATGTGATCACACCGGAATTAAAGAAAGCAGGAAACAAACTGGTATGGCTTCGTGCACCGAAGGATCAGTATGATCTGCCGGATTATGCAGGAATCATGGATCAGTATGAAAAACTTCATAAAGATATGCAGGACGGCAAAGTTGTTTCGGCTTATGCACTTGATCGTCATGGTATTGCAGCTGCAGTTGCAAAGATGGCATTTGGTAATGGCATGGGCGTAAAGATTGAGCATAACCTTGATCCGAGAGATTTCTTTGCACCTGGATTTGGTGATATTATCCTGGAAGTTCCGGATGGTAAGGTTGGAGAGCTTTCCATCACTTATACAGTGATCGGTGAAGTAACTGCTGACGGTAACTTCTCCTATGGAAATACAGTGATCACTGTAGATGAAGCTGAAAATGCATGGAAAGGTACTCTGGAAAAAGTGTTTAAGACAGTTTCTTCTGAGAATGACAAAGAGGCAGCTGACAGAGATGAGAAGCTTTATCGTGCAGACAGCATTTATGTATGCAAGAACAAAGTTGCAAAACCTCGTGTATTTATTCCGGTATTCCCTGGAACAAACTGCGA
>ENA-ORMO01001761-ORMO01001761.1-human-gut-metagenome-genome-assembly--contig:-NODE-1761-length-20922-cov-2.613025_pt1 | contig 20922 bp, 15 predicted proteins | sample MGYA00242106_ERZ509001 | MGnify/ENA primary metagenome ERZ509001 (study PRJEB26280, sample SAMEA2338736) | human gut metagenome | biome: human gut; feature: human-associated habitat; material: faeces...
TCGTTGCGCCGGGCCGGGGGGAGCCGGGAAATTTTTCAGGCCATGTGTATCAAATGCGACGAATTCCACAATCTGGTGGTGGATCTGGGCAACCTTCGGGGGCTCATTCCCCGGGAGGAAACGGCCATGGGCATCGCCGACGGTAGCGCCCGGGAGATTGCCATTTTGTCCCGGGTGGGAAAGCCGGTGTGCTTCCAGGTGTTGGGCTTCACCTCCGATGGCACGGTCCTCCTCACCCGGCGGGCGGCCCAGGCCGAGGCCCTGGACTATTTCCTGGACCACTTGCGGCCGGGCGACATCCTCCCCAGCGTGGTTCAAAACCCCGCCAGCTTTGGCACCTTCTGCGACATTGGCTGCGGAGTCACAGCCCTCATGAGCATCGAACGTTGCTCTGTCTCCCGGATCACTCACTGCAATCAGCGGTTCTCCCCGGGGCAGAAGATTTATGCTGCCATCCTGGGGGTAGACCGGGAGGCCCGGCGGATCAGCCTGACCCACAGAGAGCTCCTGGGCACCTGGGCGGAGAACGCTGCAGGATTTCGAGCCGGACAGGCCGTCACTGGCATCGTGCGGAGCGTACAGCCCTACGGGGCATTCATTGAACTGACCCCCAACCTCTCTGGCCTGGCGGAGCCGGAGGACGGCCTGGAGCCTGGCCAGCTGGTCAGCGTGTACATCCGCTCCATCCTGCCGGAGAAGCAAAAGATTAAGCTCACAGTTCTGGAGCAGCTGGACCCCAGGAATGTGCCGCCCCAGCTCCTGCGGTATTACCGGACGGTGGGGCGCCTGGACCGCTGGGAATACGCCCCGGGCAGCGGAACCGTTACGGTTTTTTGATCTCCTGCCAGTACCGCTTCGCTGCTTGCTCCAGCTTGTTTGGGCCGTATTCATAATACACCGTTCCCACCAGGCTGTCCGGCAGGTACTGCTGCTGTGTCCAGTGGTTGGGGAAATCATGGGGGTACAGGTAGCCCTGCTCCCGCTCCATGGTGTAGGAGTCGGCGTGCACATTTTGCAGGTGCCTGGGAAAATCCCCGCCCTTGCCCCGGCGTACGTCCTGCAAGGCCCGGTCCATGGCCAGGTAGGCTGAGTTGGACTTGGGCGAGGTAGCCATGAGGACCGCCGCATCCCCCAGGGGAATTCGGGCCTCTGGCATTCCCAGCATATTGGCGGCGTCCACGCAGGCCTTCACAATGGGAATGACCTGGGGATAGGCCAAACCCACATCCTCGCAGGCAATGACCATCAACCGGCGGCAGGCGGAGATCATATCCCCTGCCTCCAAGAGCCGGGCCAAATAGTGCACCGCTGCATCGGGATCTGAGCCTCGGATGGATTTTTGCAGGGCGGACAGCAGGTCATAGTGATTATCCCCATCCCGGTCATACCGCATAGCCGAGCGTTGAGCCACGGCTTTGGCGTCAGCCAGGGTCAGAGTCAGCTCCCTGGCCTTGGGATCTGCCGCTGAAAAAAGAACCTCCACGGCGTTGAGGGCCTTCCGCAGGTCCCCGCCGCAGGCGGCGGCCACGTATTCCATGGCTCCCTCCTCCGCCGTGACCGTGAGGCCAGACCGCTTGGCCATGGCGGCCACCGCCCGGTCCATAGCCTGCCGCACCGCCTGAGGCGTCAGCTGCTTGAACTCGAAAATGGTGGAGCGGCTCAGAATGGCGTTGAAAATGTAAAAATAGGGATTCTCTGTGGTAGAGGCAATGAGGGTAATTTTTCCGTTTTCAATGTGCTCCAGCAGGGACTGCTGCTGCTTTTTATTAAAGGACTGAATTTCATCCAGGTACAACAGTACCCCATCCGGAGCCATAAGGGTATCCAGCTGGGCCACAATGTCTTTGATATCGGACGTAGAGGCTGTGGTGGCGTTGAGCCGGTATAGCTTTCGCCTGGTCCGCTGCGCGATGATGTTGGCCACCGTGGTCTTCCCCGTGCCAGAGGGGCCATAGAAGATCAGGTTTGGAACGTTCCCGGAATCAATCAGCCGCCGGAGCACCGCGCCAGGGCCCAGGATGTGCTCCTGGCCCACCACGTCATCCAGAGCCGTTGGGCGAATCCAGTCCGCCAAAGGCTGATACATGGGCTCTCCCCCCCTATCCCTGGAGACCACGGGCCTGACGGTCCATGTCCTCAATGACAATGTCAAACATCTCTCCCAGGCTGGCGCAGTACTCCAGCACACGCCACGGCTCGTTGGTGTGAAAATGAATTTTGATCAAGCTCTCATCCCCCACAACCAGGAGGCAATCCCCCTGAAAATGGGATTGAAAATAGCCGAGAATCACAGCTTCATCCAAGCTTCTCCCCTCAATGAGGAGCTGGGTGTCATAACGGTATTCCATACTTGCCCTCCATTTCATACTTCTTTCCAAGGTGTCGCAACCCCAAGTGTGGGCCGCAGGGTACGCGCCATGTCACCAGCTTCAAAAGGGGTGGATCGTAGTTCTCGTCACCCCCAGGCGGTAGGGTGCAGCATCCTTGACGCACCGGCGGCAGGATATTCTGTGATCCGCAGTACTCAGGCGAATCCGGAGCTTCTTGTCAGGCTGGTACGCATTCACCCGGGTCCGTGGCCACAGCCTGCCTTCACACATTACCATTGGGTTCGTTCCTACACAAGGGAAAGAAGCTAGAAAAAATGCTCCAAATCCTTCGATTTGGAGCATTTCTTGGTGCGCGAGGCGGGACTTGAACCCGCACGTGCGTAATGCACACTAGAACCTGAATCTAGCGAGTCTGCCAATTCCACCACTCGCGCATCTGACAGTTTCTTACGGCCTCACTTGACCGCCCCCATATACTATCACAAGAAGTTCCGCTTGTCAACAAGAATTTTTCAAAATTTTCACTTTTTTGCAGCAGCCTAAACAGGCAGCAACCCCTACCCCTTAAAATCACTTTGACCTTATTTAATACACAAATTATACAAAGGTGTCAAGCAGGCTTTCAATTGCTTCCTAGCTTCGCTTCAATTTAGACTATATTCTACGCGATTCAGCCTTATTAGAAATTTTTGAGTTCTGCCTAAAATTGTTTTATTATATGCAATCTAACATTTATGGCAGTCAATTGTTCTTCTCTGCTCTTCTCAAGGCTATCTGTTGCTTTTTTCTATTTTAGTGCTATAATTATCTCCGCAAAGCAAAGCGAGCAAACTAACAGAAAAAAGAAAGAGAGGATTTGTTCCATGAAAAAGTATGCTCTGCGCCTTCTTGCACCGCTGTTTGCCCTATTTCTCCTGCTTCCCGCCATTCCCAAAGGCTACGCTACCACCTCCTTCGTGGCCAGCGTCAACAGCGATGTCTACCACGTTTCCAGCTGTTTTTATGTAGACCGCATCAAGGAATCCAACCGCATCTGGTTTACATCCGCAGAAGAGGCTGAGGCCTCCGGCCGGCGCGGATGCTCCCACTGTCAGCCAGAACAATACAAGAGCAGTCCATCCCAAGAGTCCCAGGAAGACCCAGCCCAGAGCCCCCAGGAGCAATCTCAACCAAATTCATCCGTCCAGTCCACGCAGCAAGAGACGCCGAGCACGTCCGCCTATGTCAACTCTGAAGAGGACACACTTCAGGAAGAATACCAGCGAGGGTATGATGCTGGATATAAAAAGGGCGTCCAAGACGGAAACACGGAAGGGATCAAACAAGCACAGAAAGAAAATGAAGCTCAAATAAAGTCCATTCAGGAAGAACATCAGGCAGAGTTGACCTCTATCCGTGATGAGAATCAGGCGGAGTTAGATTCGGTTCGCCAAGAAAATCAGGATAAACTGGACTCCATACAGCAGGAATACCAGGCTGAGCTGGAGCATGCCAAGGAAAGCAAAAGTTCCCCGGTACTTCTTACAATTTCCGGACTCGCCATCGGATTCGGAGGCGGTTACTATGTCAAAAAGCGCACAGCAGAAAAGTGACGCCTTCTAGGGAAGGAAAGAACGAGCAAAAGCGCTGCATCGAGGCTCCACAAGACGGAGCTCTGATGCAGCGCCAAACATATCCAACCCTACCTGACACTTTGCGCTCAAACCAAGCTAGAACCCAGTGGTTCGGTGGCAAACGGAGGTACAGTCGCACGAACACGCTTTGATATTTGTAAAAAAGTCGGAGCAAGCTTTCTGTCGCTTGCTCCGACGTGCCAGGTGTTGCCGAAAAAGATGCACCCACAAAGCCTTGCGGCGCAACGGATTCGAGACTTGCCACTTCCGCAGCTTCGCTTTTTTGCAAAAATAGGGCAGGCAATCCGTCCCCCGCTGTGTCACTCAGCGGTCCAGCCCAATCGGCTATTTCAAATATTTTCGTTCCAGAAAGTCAAGGGATCTCTGGGATGGAGCGCAGCCATACTCATACAATTCCATGTAGATCCGGGGCACCTTTTTCAACCGCAGGTTCATATCGTCCAGGTCAAAGGCGGTCAGATCCGATTCATCCCTGCCAAGCCACTCCCGGTAGTTTTCATAATCGTCCCCGCTCTTTTGCCGGAACGCCGCTGCCAGCTGTTCCAGCCCGCCGGTCCCGCCGCAGTCCTCTATGATCCCATAGCCCTCGCCGGCCAGCACACGGGGCAGCTCACGGCCCGGCAGTTCCTTGTCCTCTAACACAGATTCCAGTGTGATTTCCACTTCCCAGCCGTCGCCGTAATCGTATTCCAGGGTCAGCTTTTCTCCCTGGCAGCCCTGGAGGATGGAGCGCATCTTATATGTCGAGGCGTCAAACACTTTTTCACCCTCGCCCGGAAACAACTCCTCGTTGCCGATCTCAAACCGCCAGGACTTGTCCGGGAACACAGATCCAACGCCGGAGAGCGTTTCATCCAGCTTCACATTGTCACGAATCGGGACCGTAACGCAAAACAGATGATTGGCTTTCATCTCATACATGGTCATCAGAATATAGCCCAGCCGGGCCATCGTGATGTTTTCCGGCACCTGAAACCGCCGCCAGATCTTCGGCTCGTAGTCCTTCAATTCCGCGTAAAACTGATAAATCGGCTGGGATGCCATGCGCTGCCGCCTCCTATCTTTCTTTTGCCCGATAAGGGATTCCGTTGTCCTCACACCACTCCCTGGCGATCTCCATAAACGCCAGAAAGCGGAAATCGTAGTAGGCGCTGGTCAGTCTGAAGTAATTCAGCTCATCCTTAAAGCGGCGAAAGGGCCGTTTTCCACGCAATGCCCGGAATAGTTCCGCCTGCTTCTGTTTGTCAGACACGGTCTCGGCAAACTGTTCCATGATCCGGTATTCGTGGATATCATATTGATTGGGCAGGCGCACATAATCTGTCGAGGCTTCGATCCGCTCCACCAACTCCTCGTCGGCATCCAGATACATCCCATCCGGGAGGGATTCAAGCTCGCCGGTGGCGACATTCAGATATTGCTCCCAGTGGTCCATCGTCTCGTCCAGTTTTCCCGCGATATCCTCCAGATACATCATGACCGGCTGACGGCCCGCCTTATCCCGAACAAACATAGACCGCACCTCCACCGTCTGAATTTGGCGTTTTTCATATCATACCATATTCTGACTGTGCTGCATAGAGGCAAACCAAAGGATAGCAGCCAAACAGCAATTTTATCTGGCTGTATCTCCGCGTTTCTTTTTCTTCTCGCCTTTGTCCACCTGCTGCATATCCGGAAAAAATAGCGCGCCATCCGGCGCATACCATCAAGGTCTGTTTCTTCAGGGAGAGCTACTAAAATTATCACCGCATCGGAGATTTTAAGTGTCCCATCCTTGCGCTAAAATTCTATTTCGCTGCCCCCAGCAGCCATCGCCGCCAGTACGAATTTCATCAGAGCGGTCATCGACTGTCAGCAAATACCGCGCGGTATCAACGCCGATCATCTTTTCCTTCATTTTCTGGGCCCTGTACTTCATCCCATCCAGGTATGTTTTCATGGTCTCGGCCGGAGCAAGATAGATCTCCATACTCCGTTCCATAAAATCTTCGAACTGCTCGTTTTTCTCCTCCAGCAGCACCAAGCGGGCCTCAAAGTGTCCGGGCGGTTTATTAGTCCACGACCAAGCTCCGCAATTTCTGTCCCTTGTATTGCTCAAAATAAAGCAGATCGCCAAAGACAATATGTTCTGGGCATTGTATCTTGTAGACTTCTTTCTTCATTGTGGCACGCCTTTCTATCATGAGTTTTTAATCGAGTAGGAGGCTACCCATTAATTGAGTAGCCGACCTCTCACACCACCGTACATACCGTTCGGTATACGGCGGTTCAATCGCATAAGTGCAGAGACTCGTACCGGTCAAGGATGCTATAGTATCCCGCCTGTGCGAGTCTTTCTTTTGAGAGTGCCCTCTGTACATGACCATTCTTTGCCATGTGCCAGTAGGCTTTCCGGCAATTGCTTACAGCCCACGCCTGCCACTCTGGTATCCCCAATTGCATGAGGCTCTTTACTCTCGTCTTGGGTTTCTTCCATTGTTTCCAGAAGTTCTTCCCGGTGTTCTCTCAACCAGGGCAATGCCTGTTCCACCGTCATCCCATCAATTCCAGGCGCTCCCTTGTTGGCTTTGACCCGCTTGCAGGCTCTGTTCAGGTTCTCCCTGCTCAGGATCCTTTCAAGCAAATCCGCACCGCCCTGTTCCTTTCCTTCCTGACTGCCAACACTCTGCGCTCCCGCATACCCTTCGTGTTCCGCACTATCTCTTTGTGGGCAGCCCGCCTCTTTGCGGTATTTCCGTTCATCATGCTGACCTCCTTCTGTAACTTACTTGGGACTAACGATTGTTCGGTCATTCCCAGTTTTTTTCCGGTACTATGGCCTCTGCTGACTTCTTGCGGTTCGTTGTTACTGCGCATTTTTTCCCCAATGCGTCCGCAAGACCTCCCCGGGTACTCACACGTTCTTTTCCTCTTTACCTGCCGCATTTACCGAAAAGCGATTCCGTGTAGCGATTGGGCTTTGTTTTGCTATGCAAACTTACCCTCGCCTCCGGCCTTATATGCGATTTCTGTTCGTCAGACCAGAGCTTTGCCCATTCGGGGAACTTTCAGCCCCTATTCCGGCTTCCTTCAGATTCCGCCTCACGACGGGCACCCTTGCCTTTGGCTAACCCTTCCCACTACCGGGCGGATTCGGGACTTTCACCCTATAGAATGTGCGCTCACCGGGCGCACTAGACGACTCCGCGTCCTTTCCGAAGAAAGGGCGCGGAGCAGAGAAAATAAAATTAATATTTCAAAAGATAATCAGAGCACCGCTCCAAAATCTGGCGGATGGCCGCCAGATTGGTGCGGTATTTGAATCTAGCACCTGTGGAGCTGCCGACCAGCAGGAGCCTGGCATTGTTCAGGCTGTTTAGATCCCGTGATACCGTACCGGAGTTCAGATCCAAAGCCTGGGCCAGCTCATGGCCGCTCATGGGTTCATCCCGCATGAGCCGTAGCATCTGAATCCGAGCCGGATTGGCTATGAGCCGCAGGGCTTCCAGCTCTACCTCATTGGGGATGGTCTGGCTTTCGGGCTGCTCTCCAGCAGGATCGATATACACGCCCATGTGAAACCGGGTGCTGCGAAGCTGGTTATCATACCGGCCCGGCGAACAAACAGGGAAAAAAAACCGGAAAGCCAGTTCCATCCGCTCAATACGGGTGTCGGACAGACGAACCCGACTGAGAAAGAAGGAATCCGGCGAGTTCTCCCGGAAGGCGCGCTGCCAGTGCTCGGTGAGCTGGGGAATCTGACTGGTCCATGGCTCCAGAAGCGCGGGCAGAGTCTGAGTCACCGGGCTTAAGATTTCCAGCAGCCGGTTCAGGTGCAGGTCAAAGGCGGAAAGCACCTCCAAAAGCCGCATCCGATACCACTCCGGAATTGCCAGGCCTGCCAGCTCTTCAGCCAGAGACAGGTTCTTCTGACCGTCCTCACGAAAGTCCAGAGTAAACTCGTCAATGCCATCGATCTGGAAGCCGTCGCGCTGGCGTTGAGCCCAGCGCCGGGAAATGTCCTGGGCATAAGCCTGGGGCTCGGAGTGCTCGATGGCTAGATAGCTGTAAAGCATGGTGCAACCCAGGCAGGAGCCGCGGTCGCTGAGCCCTTCCAGGGGCACATCCTCGAAATAGAACCGAACCCGGGGATCCTCCGGATCCATACCGGAACAGGCCGATGCCTGGATGGAGCGGAGCCGGTCCTTGGGAATGCAGTACGGCCCTTCCCCGACCATGGCTCCCGCAGGAGTATGATTGACCAAACCATGCACCAGCTCTGCCGCTTCCAGCAGCCAGCAGGGGTGCTGATAGATAATCAGTTCCACAGGCATCACTCCTTGCTGATGATCTGGCCTCATTATAACAGTTTTTCTTTCCAAACGCAAGTCCTCTGGAACCCCGGCGGAGTACCTCCGCCGGGGTCTTGCTTTGTCAGAATTGCTCAGGGAGCATCACCAGGGTGTGGATCCGCATCAGAATGGCGGCCAGCTCGGTTCGCAGGGCCTGGGACTGGGGTTTCAGTTTCCCGTCGCTGCCCAGGATGATTCCCTGCTCCACAGCCCAAGCCATGGCCTGGCGGGCGTAGGGCTGGATATTCGCGCTGTCGGGGAAGCTGGACAGATCTGCTTCATTGCTTACATCCGCGCCCAGGTATGCTCCACTGAACCGGTAGATCATAGTTGCGGCTTCCTGGCGGGTGATGGCTCTGTTTGGAGCGAACAGTTCTTCCGTTACGCCCTTCACGATGCCGTTCTCGTAGGCCCAGTTTACAGCCTCGGTGTACCAGGTTCCTTCCTTCACGTCGGTGAACGGATTGGAGCCGGTGACCTGGGGAGAGCCAGCCATCCGGTAGAGCACCGTGGCCATGGCGGCCCGGGTGGTATCGCCGTTGGGATCGAAGGTGGTGGCGCTGGTGCCCCTCATGAAGCCGAAGCTCAGGACGTAGTCCACTGAGTCGTGATACCAGGTATCCTGCTTCAGGTCGGTGAAGCCCTTGGAGGGGCAGTCCGCCTGACGGCAGAAGATGGTGACGATTTGCTTTTCATCGGAGGCGTCGGGAATCTGCTCCTGCCAGAGAACCGTCACGTTGCTCACAAGGCCGGTCTTCCGGGTGAAGGTCAGCTCCGCTACAGGCGTTCCTGCCGGCAGGCTGGCGTCGTCTGCGTAGCCCAGAACCACAGTGCCATTGCTTTCCTTCCAGGCGAAAGCCTGGACGTTGAGGCCCTTCACACTCTGAAGCGCCAGAGCATCGGTGTCAAAGGTCAGGGTGAGTTTGCCGTTGGCGGCAGCCCGGTCAGAGGTGAGTTGGAGGGTCACGGTATCGGGGTCACTCTGAGGTTGGGCCTTCTGTTCAGAGGTAACGACGCTGTTCAGAGAGCCGCTGACCTCGTTCTGGGCGTTCTCAGCGGCGGTTTTGCCGGTAAAGCGCTCCAGGGTCTCCAGGGAGGTGTTCAGGCTGATGGGCAGGGACTGGAGAATTTCACTGCCGTTCTGGAAGGCACCCCGGCCATCCAGATCTTCTACCCGCTGGCACAAATCCAGATCGCCGTAGAGGGAGGAAATGCTGCGCACACCCGGCAGGTACCCCAGCTTACCCGAGGGGTAATTACCCCATGCATAGTCGGGACTGTTCAGGTCGATGTAGTACAGGGCGCCGCCATCGGTGCTGTCGGCCAGCACCAGGAAGTTGGTATCCGGGTCGTAGGCCATGGAATAGCTATGGGTATCCTCAAGCTTCAGGGTGGTGTAACCGCAGCCGGTGCCCATGAAGGTGTAGCAGGGATTGCCAAGCTCATCCACCGTATCTACCATAGCAAAGATGATATACAGACCGCCGTCCTTGCCCAGGGACAGGAACGTAAGCACTTCCTGACCCAAGTCGAACAAGCCTACAAAGGCCATGGTGGACAGGTTGTAGTTGGTGAAGGACACGTCATCGTCCAGGGCGCGGATGTCCAGATCCGGTTCGCCGTTTTCGTCTCTGGCGTTCATGACAATCCGCTGGTTGTTGGTCACATAGAAGGGAGCGCCAAAGGCATCAATGGTCTTGCCGCCGGTGCTGGTGGCCTGGCGGAAGGGCACGCTGGTCACGTCCAGAGGAGCGTCATCGGCGCTGACCTGACCCAGGGTCTTCTGGGCATAGCCCTTGGCCGGGTCTACCACATAGAAGCCCGCTCCGTCGGTCTCGAAATCGCTGTCGGTGCCGTAGAGCTTGCCCTGTGACATGCCGCCGGCGGTGAAGGAGGTGTCCGCGTCCGCCAGCTTGGTGGTGGCCAGGGAGTTCACATCGATGTCCACCCACTGGGCGGAGCCGTCCTCCAGGGTGATCTGGCCACTGACCCGGACTTCCGTATCCAGGCTGTCCAGGGCCTTCACGGTAATTTCCACGGAGGCGGAGGAGGTGGTGCCGTCGCTGCGCTTGTCCACAGAGGTTGCGGTGATGGTAGCTGTACCGGGGGCCACGCCGGTGACAATGCCGTTTTTGTCCACGGTGGCTACGGTCTCGTCACTGGAGCTCCAGACCACGCCTCCGGTGAAGGATACGGGCTTGACTTTCACGGAGAGCTGCAGCCGATCCGTGGCGTAAATGGTCGTGTCCTCAGACTTCATCTGCACCGTCACCTCGGTGAGCCGGTCATACCGGTACAGGCACACGGCAGTGCCGTCGGTCCGGCCCAGCTCCCGGGCGTAGGCGTAGACCGGGTCCAGCAAATAGAGTCTGCCCTCCTGCCCGGACTTGCCGGTGGACAGAACCAGGAGCTCTGTCTCCGGATCATAGACCATGGAGGCGAAGGCGGAGCCGTCTACCTTGGACACAGCGCCCAGGCTCAGGCCGGTATCGCCCACCAGGGTCATACGGGCCCCGTAGTCGTAGCCGCCGTTGATGGTGAACACCAGGCCATAGTAGAGCTTGCCGCTCTCGGTAAGTATATAGTAGTAGTTGGCTGGATTTTCGCTGTAAATGGAGTCATAGTAGTAGGTGCCGGTTTTTACATAGGCGATGGCCGCCGCAGGCTCGTCCAGGTATTGGGTCAGGTCGATGTTGTATTTCAGGGTTCCCGCTTCGGGTCTGACCATTTCCAGAATCGTGCCATTGTTACACAGGCCCATGACAAAGCCGAACACGTCGCCAAAGCTGCTCACGTCGGTCTTGGGCGCGGGAACCGCGTCGGACCAGAGCCGGCTGGACTCCATGGTGCCCAGATTGATCTCCTCCAGGGTGTCGGCGTCCATGGAGTAGATGTTGGTGCCGTCATGGTAGTACAGGGTATCGCCCAGGGCGGTGCCGCCCAGGATGGTTCTGCCGGAGCCGAAAGAGGAAGCGGCGCTCAGGTCATCGGTGGAGAACTCCGTCCACTGGCTTCCGGTCTCATTGCGCACCAGGGCGGAGAAGTGAATGTCTTCAGCCTTTTTCACCGTTACCGCACACACAGCCTCCAGATGAGGCTCGGCGTTGGTCACGGCCTGAATGGTGGCGCTGCCCTCGGCCAGGGCAGTGACCACACCGTCCTTTACCTGGGCCACGGAATTATTGCTGCTGCTCCAGGTGACGGACTTGTCCTCCAGGCCCCAGGGCATGACCTCGGCGGTCAGCTCCGTGGTGCAGCCCGGCAGGAGCTTCATTTCGGACCGGCTCAGGGTGATGCTCACTGCCTGGTCGGCGGCGCCCAGAGGCTTCTGGGCCGGGACGATATACAGACCGTTGAGCCGGGAGTAGGTAATGGAACCGCTGACGGCGGGGTTCGCCGTCTCGGATTCTCCGGCATAGGTGGTATTCACCCGGGTCGCCTTGCCGGTGGCGGTGTCCATGGTCCACAGATAGCGGTAGGTTTGGAAATAAGAGGTGTTGTAGCAGCTGGCCCAGTAGAGAACGTCCGCGTCATGATCCCAGGCCATAGTACCGGCCACGCCGGAGCAGTAGCGGTAGGCCGAATCTCCGTCGGTACCGGTGTAGCCGGCTTTCGTGTTGTTCACGGGAGCCAGATCCGTGATAGCGCCGTCCACAGCGTCGGAGGACTTCCAGGTGTACAGGAAGCTGGTGTCATAGCTGTTGGTGTAGTTCACAGCATAGAAGTTACCCTCGTCATCAATGGCCAGGGACGCCAGATTGCCTCGGGTCCCCAGGCTGCCGGAGATGTTGGGGTTGGTGAGGGTCAGGGTGTAGGCCAGGGTCAGCTTGCCGGTGACCAGGTCTACGGTGTACAGGTCGTTACTGCTGCCCAGGGCATACAGCTTGCCATCGGCATAGTTCATGGCCAGGTCGCAGATGGAATCGGTGACAGAGGCGTAGCTGCCCACCTTTTCGTAGTTTACCCAGTCGCCCTGCCCGGTGACATAGAGGTTGCCGTCATCGGCTGCAACAAAGACGCTGCCGTCAACGTACTCCGCCGCCAGAATGTTCAGCGCAGTGGTTTCCAGAGCCTCCAGGCCGTTAAAGTCGGTGGTGGATGCAAAGTAGAGCTCGTCAGAGCGGATTTGCACCCAGGTCTTGGCCGGGACAGGACCTGCGTCGGCGGCAAAGGCGTAGAGATTACCGGAATCGTCCGGCTCCTGGCCGCCGTAGTTCACTTCATAGTAGCTTTGGTTCTTGGCGCAGTCCTCGACTACAACGATGCAGGTTTCCCCAACGGTGATTCCGGTCAGGTCAACGACGGTGCTGACCGATGCGCCAGCCTGGGTTTGCTCCGGCTGGGCCTCCGCCAGAATCCGGGTACCGTTGTTCAGAACGGCCACGGTGGACAGGTACTGGTTATCCCGGGCCGTCACCGTCAGAGCGCCGGTGGTCAGATCCTTGCTCAAGGTCTGAATCTCCGGAGCGGTGTCATCCAGGGTCAGGGTGGTGGATAGGCCCACACCCCAGCCCAGCTCACCGGAGTCCAGCAGCTCCAGAATCCGGTCTTTGTCCATAAACAGCTCGTCCGAATCATAGTACTCAGGGATACTGACCAGACTGACCGTAAACTGCTCGCCTTCCTCAATTCCCAGGTCAGAGGCAGCAAAGCCCAGATCCATTGTATTTTGCATGTTGGTCCAGTAGCCGGCGTTCGTATAGTAGAAGGCAGGGGACGCCTGGTTATAAACCTCGCTGGTCCAGAGAAGCTGGCCATCCGAATCGGTAACCAGGGCCATGACGGCCGAGGCATTGCGGATCAGGGTGAACACATACTGGTACAGCTCCGTCTGGCTGTTGATGGCGTTGCGCTCCGGGGCGCCGGTGTGCTCCACATACCAGTAGAGGGTGCTGCTGTAGGGATAAAGCACCGCCATGCCGTTGGTGTTGGTGATGCCCGTATGGGTGGCCCGGACCTCCTCACCGTTGTAGGCTTGGGAGAAGGTCACGTCCTCATACATGGAGGGATCGGACCAATTGCCATAGAAGCCAAGGACAGGGATGGAATGCTGCGTACCGGCCACTCCCTCTGGGGTGCCCAAACCGGAGACCAGAACATAGCCCTCCACATAAGCGCCGTTGGGATTGGACTCCTCCAGAGCCTCCTTCTGTGCTTGGGTGAGGGCCACTTCCACGCCAATCTTCACCTTCTGACCGGCCTCCACCGTAACCAGTCCGGTGCTGTACCGGGACAGGAACAGATGTACGTCATAGGTATTGACGGCGCCGTCGCCGTCCAGATCCGCTTTGTCAGCGCAGGAGATGGGCGTGCCGCCTATGACATAGTCCATCAGAGCCTGGCCGTCGGCCACGTTGATTTCCCCATCACCGTTGAAGTCCAGGCCGGTCAGAGGCTCCGCCAGAGGCAGAGTCGCGCCGTCCGCAGTCCAGGAAGCGCTGACCTCCAGAGCCTGCGTCTGGGTATCCAGATAGGTTTCTCCATCCTGCCGGAAGGTTCCCTGGGTGAAGAAGTCGGCGCTGAGCCGGTAGGTCAGGGGCTGGTCGGTGATGTTTTGCAGGGTGAAGGAGAAGCTGTAGAGGCCCTGGCGATCCGGATCGTCTCCCAGCTCGGCCTTTACCTTGCCGTCCGACGCCGAGTCGGTAGCATTTTCGTCCATCAGGATCACACTGTCGGCGGCGATGGCGCTATATACATTGGCCAGGCCGGCGCCCTGCTGGAGAACCGGGTAGTAGTAGCCGCCGTTCTCACCATCCCGGATGGGGGTGGCCGTGGACATGATCAGAGATTGGATGAGCTGCCGGGCGTCCAGACCGGTCTTTTCCTCCAGCCCGCTTTCCCGGATGTACTGGGCCAGAACCGCCGAGATACCGGCAACCTGGGGCGAGGCCATGGAGGTGCCGGAGTTGTTGGCATAGCCCTTGCCGCCGTAGGTGACGCCGTCCAGAGAGTAGATGTTGCCGCCGGGAGCTGTGATCTCCGGCTTCAGCTCCAGGGAACTGGGAACGCCCCAACTGGAGAAGTAGCTCATGGATTGGTACTCGTCTCCCCGGAGAGCGTAGTCGATCTCGTCGGTGATGGTTAGCGAGCCCAGGTAGTACAGCACATTTCCGGCTTGGTCAGTGACCGGCTTGGCGCTGGACTTCATATATTCGCCCTCCGCCTGGGAAATGCTGACGCAGGGAGCCTTGGCCTCATAGCCGTCAAGGGCCAGGTTGATGGTTCCGGACGTGTTATTAAAAATTATGGTGCCCACAGCTCCGGCGTTCACGGCGCCCATGGCCTTCTCCGTAAAGGTCAGCTCACCTCTGGAACACACGGCGATGCGGCCTTCCAGGGCATTGCCCAGGGCGGCGTAATCCTCCACGGAGCCGTAGCCCGTCAGAACCACATACTCATAGGTACCGCTCAGGCTGGTTATGGGCGCGTTTCCGTAGTTGGTGCTCTCGGTGTAGAAAATCTTCTTGTCGCCCACGGCAAAGAAGTGGCCGGGGTTGCCGACATTGTCTGCCGAGGCCACGGTAAGGGCGTTGGTGTAGGTGCCGGGAGCGCCTGCGGTGTGCATACTCACTTCGTCGGCATAGAGGTAGCCTAGGTTGAGGTCGTAGTCCGACCAACCGCCGGAGTTACCGGCGGAGATGCACACCACCACGCCGCTGTCGGTCAGGCTGTCCATAATGGCCTGGTAGGCCTCGCTGCTGGGGCGGGTAGCGCCGGGATTGGCAGAGCCAAGGGACAGGTTCACCGCATCGGCTCCCAGCACAATGGCATCCTCGATGGCGGCCATGTAGTCTGAGTCATAGGCGCCGCCGTAGTTGCCGAAGACCTTCATGGTCAGAATCTGAGCGTCCGGGGCAACGCCCTGCATCTTGGCGGTATCCAAGGCTGGAGAGAAGCTGCCGTCGGCGTTCTTGATGTAGTCGTTGGCTGCAGCAATACCGGCTACATGGGAGCCATGGCCTCCCTGGCTGTCATGGTCGTGGTTGACAAAGTAGTTGGTGTCTACATAGTTGTAGCCGAAGGGCAGCTTGCTGTTGATGTAGACCCGGGAACTCTTGGCCCGGTCGCTGATGTTCAGCTGATTCCAGACACGGTCGATCTCTGCCTGATCCAGCAGGTTCAGGCCCTCCACATAGGTCTCAAAGTCCACCCCAGCCTCTTTGGCCTGCTGCTGCTGCAGGGAGTACCAGTAGGCGTCGGCGTCCATGGACTGATGGTCCGTGTCAATGCCGGTGTCAATGATGGCGACGCGGCTTCCCGCGCCGGTGTAGCCGCTGGCCCAGGCCAGGCCGGAGCCGATCATCTCAGAAGACGTCGCCATGTTGGGATCCGTCTCCAGGTCCTGCTCCACCACCGCAGGCTCATATCGGGTTTCGATCACCACATCCTTGACCCCGGAAACATCCAGAATCTGCTGGATCTGTCCGTATTCCACATTGGCGGAGATGGCGTTGGTAGCCAAAGTCATGTTCCAGGCTACCTGCAGCTCCTGGCCGGTGGCAGCTTCAATCCAGGACTGCACCTCCTCCTGCTTCTGGGCCAGGGTCTGGCGGTAGCTCATGGCTTGGACGTTGGACGCCACATTTTGGCTGTCAAACCGCTCCAGGGTGGCCGCCGGCTCCAGAAAAATGGTCACACGGACTTGGTCTGTATCCTCATAGAGGGTCTGACCAGTCTGCAGCGATTCCACCTCCTGGCCGGCAGTGGAATCCAGTTGCGTGGAAACAGAGCCGGCGTCTACTTCGTGAAAGGTCAGATCCTCCGCTCCGGATGTGGGACTTGCCACTGCAGTGACCGAAAATGGTCCTGTCAGGATCATGGCAAGTACCAGCAAGAGAGATAGGATTCTGCGCGTTGTCTTGTGACACATGAACGAAAACCTCACTTTCTTTTTTGACGGGCAGTACCTGCACCCGCCTGTTGTTCGCTAGTGTAACACAAATCCTGCAAATTGTCAATATAAAAAATGCAAATTCGCAGTTTTTGTTGTCGGGACTTTCACCCTATAGAACGGGCGCTCACCGGGCGCACTCAGAACCGCCCTGTCCCATCCCCCGGGACAGGGCGGTCTACGGCCAATTGAACAGAGCACCCACCCATCATGGAACTTTTCCCCATCAAGAGGCGATCACGGACGGCTGTTTCAACCGTCGAACTCTCGTCTTAACAGCCATTTTGCAAAAAAGGAAAAAACCAGCAATTTCCCCTCTTGACAAACTGCCCCTCGCCCAGTATAATACATACTGTTGTGAGACGGACGATTAGCTCAGCTGGTAGAGCATTCGCTTGACGTGCGAAGGGTCAGCGGTTCGAGTCCGTTAACGTCCACCAGGAAAAACCACGTAGTTTCAAGGAGTTTTGAAGCTACGTGGTTTTTTATTTTTATATACTAAAAAAACAATCCTCATTAAAACATCTTTTATATTGTAAAAATGTTGTTAGTTCACCTATCATCCCATTATTCTTTAGAAGACATGGCATCATCTGCACATTTTCATCCGCAGTTTGCTTTTCTGACATGTTCCGGAACGGTCATTACGTTATCTGTAATGACCGTTCCTTTTGTTATGTTCTGTTACAAAATTACATTCAAAACCAGTAGGAACACCACTCCTGCCGTGCCACCGAGGGAACTGATGCCGAGCGTCCACCAGTTGACAGCGAGCGTTACACCTGTCAGCGTACCCAGCACGTTGACTGCAAACAGCGCGGCAACGCCCTGCAAAACGCTCATTAACAGCGCCTTAAGCGCATGGCCGGAGCGCAGCATTGCGCCTAGAATCACGAGCGCCGCCGCAATTCCGGCCACATAGAGAGTAACCGTCAGGCCTATCCCATCGTATCCATCCTTCCGTTTGCGCCCCATACGGGCTTGATCGCCGCGCCGTGGAGATCCCGCTCTTTTGCAATCCGCAGCAGGTACCGGTAACGGGCCTTGAGCGCTTCCAATTCATAGATAGCGGCCTCCACCAGATCTGCGTCCTCTTCGTATTCAAAGCGGGCGTATGCCGTATCGATCCTCCGGCAGATCTCTCTGATATCATCAATCAGTTTTTCCTCCGGCGTTGGTTCCGCTGGCGTTTTTCGCCCCTTTTCTAAAACGGTGAGCTTGAAGTTACTATCCACGAATCATCAGCCTCCCTGTTATATTTATGAAATATTATTGGACAAATATACCGCAGGCTATTCATATATTTTTTGCCGCCTTGATTGTTTATCCGCCCAACGGATGAATATAATAAAAAGGAGAATCAAACGGATAAAGTGGGTGATGAGGATGGAATACAATTGTTCAAAGCCCCGGGAGCAGTACTGCTGGGTAGTGGGGCATAACGTCGTCATGGAAGAGCGGCTCGATGCCAATCGGAAACGGCAGCTGCACTGCATGCATGCCGACTCCTGTGAAAAAAAGGGCGGTTGTAAAAACCGCTTTTTGATAGGGGAAAACAGCGCCCGGCAGCCTATCAAACCAGATTGACCGTCTCAATTTTGTACCTCTTAGCCCTGGCCCGTTTTGCGCAGCAAAAAATGCGCCAAACGGACCTTTTTTCTTGCAAACAGCCAGCGCCTTTGCTACAATAAAGAGCGGCTTAACCAAACGCAATTTAACGGATGCGAGAATTAGGAAAGCGTTTCATGCAAAAAAGTTGTTTTTACTGAAATGCTTCTTTCCGCATGCATTCAGAAACCAATTTTTGGCTTCTGCGAAAGGATGAAATAATTTTTATGAGCTTTCAACCGTTTACAACAGCCTCTCAATCTTTTGCGCCTATGCAGGAATCCGTGGAAGGCGGCGTCTATCTGCGCCTGTCGGATCAGGGCGTCATCATTGGAAACGGGCATTTCTCACGCACCTATCAAACGATAGGCGGTAGGCTGTCGGTCGGCAGCATACTGAACCGGCGGGTGGACGGCGCTGCAGCGGAGTATCTGCCGGGGGAGGCCTCCCAGGAATTTATCCTGCGCTTTTTATCCAGAAGGAAAAGGGCCGCGCTATCTGCCGGTGACCTCACGATCGATTCCATCTCCTATGCCACTGTATCCGGAGGGAAGGCGTTGTGCATCGCCTTTCAACCGGCTAACGTGCTCGGCGTGCCGGTAACGGCTCGTCTGGTTGCCGTTTTGAAGGAGCAGGATCATTTTCTGCGCGAATACATAGAGGTTTCCGTGCCGAAGCAGCAGGCGGACTCGCTTACGCTCGATTCGCTCGACCTTCTGTCTTTCCATGTGCAGCAAGGGCAAAAAACCTGGTCCCGGCCGGAGATGAAGCCCGCCAATATCTCCGGCTTCCATATGGGACTCGGCCAGCCGGTTTATCTCGGCAGCCTGTTCCTCGGCTGCGAATTTCCAGCGGCCGATACCCGCATTGAGGATGCGACCGCGCGCACCCGCTACTACTCCGGCAAGCCATTTTCGCGCTTAAAAAAGACACAGGGCGTATTTCTCTCCTGGCCCGCTGTGCTCGGTGTGGCGCGCAGCGATGACAAAGAGGTGCTGCAAAGCGATTTTTTCCGCTATATCGAGACAATCTCGACGAAGACAGAATTCCGCAAGCAGTATAATTCCTGGTACGATCATATGTTAGATATTACCTCGGAAAATATCGTCGGCTCCTTTTACGAAATGGAGAAGGGGCTGACGCAGCACGGTGTAGCGCCAATGGACGCCTATGTGGTGGATGACGGCTGGAACGACTATACGAAAGGCTTTTGGTGCTTTAATGATAAATTCCCGCAGGAACTATATCCCTCCGCCGCGCTGGCAAAGAAATTTGCTTCTAACTTTGGCCTATGGCTCGGCCCGCGTGGAGGTTATACGCTTGACACGCCGAGATTCGCCAAGCATATTCAAAAGGCCGGTACGGGTTTCCGAAACCCCAAGTCGAATGATATCTGCGTGGCGGCTCCTGTTTATCAGCAGGGAGTTAAAAAGCTCTTTCTTGATTTTATGCAGCGGTTTGATCTCAATTACTGGAAGCTGGATGGTTTCGCCCTGCGACCCTGCCCAAAAAAGAAGCACGGCCACATGATCGGCGGCGAGCACGATATGTATTTTACGACCGAGCTGTGGGAAAATTGGACGGATATCTTCGCCGCTATGCGCGCTCAGCGCGAGGAGCAGGGGAAGAGCCTTTGGATCAATTTCACCTGTTATGTCAACCCGAGCCCGTGGTTTTTGCAATGGGTCAATTCTATCTGGATGCAGAACAGTGGAGACCATTCCTTCCAAATCCCATCGAAGGGCGGCTCCAGAGAGGATTCAGACGTCGACCGGATGATGACCTATCGCGACGACCGATATTTTGATTTCGTTCGCACACGCGATCTGCAATTCCCGCTGGCGCATTTATATAACCATGATCCAATCTATGGAAATACGGTAAAATCCCCGCGCACCAAAAAAACCATTCAGGCGACCACGGATGAGTTTCGCAAATTCCTCTATCAGCTTGCGGCGCGCGGCACCTCCTTCTGGGAGCTGTATTTCAGCTACAATATGCTGGATGAGGAGAAATGGCAGGTTTGTGCCGAGCTGCTCCGTTGGGCGGAGGAGAATTTCCACATTCTGCGCAACGCGAAGCTCATCGGCAGAACGCCTGCCGGCGGCGATGTTTACGGCTACTCCGCCTGGGATGGCGGGGAGGGGATCGTTTCCCTGCGCAACCCGGCAAATTTTGCGCAGGATTATGAAATCACGCTGGATCGGCTGATCGGCGTTAAGGAGGGCGTAAAAGATCTCGTCTGCCTGCAAGTGCTCCCCTACGCGGCGAAGCCGGATGGAAAAACCTATCAATACGGCGGTCGGGTAAAGCTGACTCTCGCCCCGCACGAGGTGCGAATTCTGCGTTTCGGCGCGCCGGATCGCCAACCTGCCGCACTGCATACGGCGAAAACGATTTCTGATCGCGTGGTCAGCCTGTGTTTTGATAAGCGCGTCAGCATTGGGGATGCGAAGGTGCTGTTAAACGGCGTACAGGCGGAGCTTACGCTCTGCGCGGATTACCACACGGTGCTCGCATCGTGCCAAGAGGCCTTTGTTCCCAATGAGGCTGTGGAGATAGCCGTGAGTTTGATAGATTGTGCGGGCAATCAGGTGCATGAAACGGCACGGGTGACGGCTTACCCGAACGATGTGATTTTTCACACGCAGGCGGCTTCAGGGAAAGAATTGGCGCAACGCGGCGTGGAAGGAAGAGGAGATTTCACTTTGACCTTCCCGATTGCCATACGGGAGGCAGACGCATTGCTCGTGACGCAGGAGGGCGCGTTTGTAGCCTCTATTGACGCAAATGGGAAGCTATGCTTTGCAGCCGGCGGCGTGTCCGTCACCTCCACGCGGGCTGTAAATGACGGCAAACAACGCAGCGTTGCCGCCGTCCGCGAGAAAAACGGGATGCTGAAACTGTATCTGGACGGCGCGCTGGATGCATCTGCCTATTGTGCGGACCAGATTAATGAACCGCTTCCCGCCGGCCCGGTGAAGGCGGAGAAGCTCGCTGGCGGAGAGGTACGCCTCCTGAATCGTGCGCTTGCCTTTGATGAGGTTGCAAAATAAACAATCGAATAAAAAAATTCTTATAATAAAATTAACTCAAACATATCAAAAAAATCTATATGATAAAAT
>ENA-ORMO01001762-ORMO01001762.1-human-gut-metagenome-genome-assembly--contig:-NODE-1762-length-20917-cov-5.143562_pt1 | contig 20917 bp, 17 predicted proteins | sample MGYA00242106_ERZ509001 | MGnify/ENA primary metagenome ERZ509001 (study PRJEB26280, sample SAMEA2338736) | human gut metagenome | biome: human gut; feature: human-associated habitat; material: faeces...
GTTTCTTAAATTCCGGCTTTAAGGCTTCCAGCCATTGTCCCTGTAAAGGCGGCATCGAACTTCCTCCCTTTTCTTTTGAATAGTATTCCATCCTTTTAGTTTAACAGAATCTATCCACACAAGCAAGTTCAAACCAAAATTCTACACCATTTTCATAATTAATCACGCCACATTTCTGGTTCATACTGTCCATGATTGCCTTTACAATAGACAGACCAATGCCGCTTCCCCCATATTCTCTGGTTCTGGCCTTGTCAACCTTGTAGAATTTAATCCATATTTTATCCAGGTCTTCCTCTGGGATTGCTGCTCCTGTATTAAATACAGACAGCCTGATCACATCCCCTCTGCGTACAATCTTAATTTCAATTTTTTTCTCATTATCTACATGATTCAACGCATTAGACACATAGTTCGTTACCACTTCTTCAATTTTAAACTCATCTCCCCAGACATACACAGGTTCTGTCTGAGTAAATCTGATTTCTGCTTCTTTCTGGGATGCCAGAAGCTGGGCAGACTGCACTACTCCGCTGACCAAATCCGTCAGATTAAACCGCTCCATGGCAACCGTATCATTGCCGAACTCCAGTTGGTTCAGAGTGAGCAGTTTTTTCACCATATTGTTCATTTTAGCAGCTTCATCTATAATGACCTCACAGTAAAACTCCCTGCTCTCCGGATCATCATTGATGCACTCCTGAAGCCCTTCTGCATACCCCTGGATCAGAGCGATGGGGGTTTTCAATTCATGAGACACATTGGATAAGAATTCCTTCCTCATCTCATCAATCTGTTCTTTCTTTTCAATATCTTTCTGTAATTCATTATTGGCAGTCTGAAGCTCGGATATGGTCTTTTCCAGAGCCTTTGACATCCGGTTAAGGTTATTTCCAAGAACACCGATTTCATCTTCGCTTGTGCTGGTATATTTTGCCTCAAAATTCAGATTTGCCATCTCCATAGATAAATCAGAAAGCTGCTGCAATGGTTTTGTAATGTGCCTGGAAATAAACCAGATAGCAATGGAACTTACAAGAATGGTGGCAAGACCGATATACAGGTAAAACACATTGGAGATCATAGCACTGTCTTTTAAACTCTGTGCAGGTGTGGTGATCAGAAAACCATTTCCATTGCTCAGCATTCCCACCATATTCAGAGAATCCATGGCTTTGCTGTCATCTGTTTTCTTTTCTACAATATAGTTTTCTGTTGACTCCAGCACTTCTCTTCTTCCCCTTATGAAGTCATCCAGAACCCCAAACTGGATTTCCGAATACAGGCGTTCTGAGTTCTTAGCATAGGCGAACACAATTCTGGAAGTAGCACGGTTCACAACAATCATCGAAAGATTCTTTTCATCGCAATACCGCTTAAATGCATCATCAGAAGCCAGGACACTATAGTCAATAGCATCCTCTGTATCGTTCATGGTGTTATACACCTTCTTTAGAGACTCTGTTTTTTTATACAGATAAACCTTTTCCAGAAACAAAGAATTCACCAAAAGCATAACCACCAGGGAAATGCACATAATTCCGATATAGGTCACAGCCAGCCTTATTTTTATGGATTTTTTCATTCTCCCACCTCGAATTTATATCCCATTCCCCAAATAGTCTTAATGTATTCTCCTTTTTCTCCCATTTTGCTTCTGAGCTTTTTCACATGGGTATCAATGGTCCTGGCATCGCCAAAATAATCATAGTTCCAGACAGAATTCAAAATTTTCTCTCTTGATAAAGCAATTCCCTGATTTTCCATAAAATATGCCAGCAGCTCAAATTCTTTGTAACTCAGCTCCATAGGAACCCCGTCAATAGATGCAATGTGGGAAATCTTGCTGATTTCCACTCCTCCTGCCCTTAACACACCGTCTTCATCTGTCTGGCTGGTTCTTCGTAAAATTGCTTCCACTCTTGCCACTAAAATCTTAGGACTGAAGGGCTTGGAAATATATTCATCCACTCCCAGCTCAAATCCCAGAAGTTCGTCCCGCTCATCACCTCTTGCAGTGAGCATAATAATCGGTACCTTGGAATGGCTCCGGATTTCCCGGCACACCTGCCATCCGTCCATTTTCGGCATCATCACATCCAGAATCAGCAGGGCAATCTCTTTGTCTTTATAAAAAATATCAAGAGCAGCTTCTCCGTCTCCTGCCTCCAAAACCTCAAATCCCTGTTTTGTCAGGAAATCACGTACTAATTTCCGCATTCTGCTCTCGTCATCAACTACTAATATTTTTCTTTTTTCCATAGGATCTTCCTCCTTTTATTCTGTCTTCTACTATAGCAGTCAAATTTGTCAAAATTGTGAACACCAAAAAAGATTTCTGCTGATAAAATAAAGTTTATCCCTTGACATTCCCTTTAAAACCGTATATCATGTAAGATACTCTCAAACGAGTAGAAACTTTTGTTTTGCGTACCGGAATAAGCATATATCATAAGGGCTTGTACTGGTTTCGACGGGGGTTTTGAAGTTGAGGAAGCCATCCGCAGACTCCGGGACTGCGTACCAACCTGGAACCTAAATATAAACGCAAACAATAATAGAGTAGCGTTAGCTGCCTAAGTTGCAGCTTGTCAGCCTCAGGCCACCCGCTGTCTGAGAATCTGGCATCGACCTTGCGGGGCACTTCGCTTTCAAAGCTTTGAGAAAGTGGAAGATTTTATGAAGCTACTAAGCAGCTCAGCCTGTTATTCGGCGGTGCTGTAAGGGAATGTCAAAAGAATAACTGTGATGGGAGATGCCCCAAGGGATAGACTTTCGGACGCGGGTTCGATTCCCGCCAGGTCCATACTAAAAAAGAGCCATTGAGAAACAGACATTTTATCTTGTTTCCTCAACGGTTCTTTTTTAAGTATACATTTCTAACTTTGTGCTATGACCTCAACCTGTTCTTTGAGCGTTCTATACCCGTTCTCTAAACGGTTTATCCTAATTAAAAGCACTTCCTTCTCATTCTCCACTTTTAAAGCTTTATCCAGTTTTCGGCTCAGATTCAGATGTCCTTCCGCAATAATATTAATATTTTTGTTCGTCTCATTTTCAAGTGTCAGCCGAATTCCTTGAACATGCCCTTCTAATTCTCTGGCTTTACCTTCTACGCCTTGCACCCGTTCTTTTAATTCTCGAACTTCTCCTTCTACACCTTGCACCCGCTCTTTTAATTCTCGAACTTCTCCTTCTACGCCTTGCACTCGCTCTTTTAATTCTCGAACTTCTCCTTCTACGCCTTGCACTTGCTCTTTTAATTCTCGAACTTCTCCTTCTACGCCTTGCACTTGCTCTTTTAGTTCTCGAATTTCTCCTTCTACGCCTTGCACTTGCTCTTTTAGTTCTCGAATTTCTCCTTTTACGTCTTGAAGCTCCTCTTTTATGGGTTTCATAGAACTATTGAAAATTTCTGCAATGGTCTGAATATCTTGTTTCTCTAACATACGTCGCACCTCCTATACGAATAGCATAACAATAACCTATATTTTTGTATTCTTTTCTGCTACATATGCCAGCGTTCTTGGCCACCCACAATGTTACAGATTTCCTCTTTTGTGTTCTGGTTCTATTGTAACATGTTAGCATATATCTTTCCATTCGCAAAAATTCACAATTTTCCGTCAAAAAATCTCTTTCAAATTCTCCACAATCTTCCCAATGACACCATCCTTAAATGGTGTTTCCAACCCTGCTTCTTCCAGAAGTTCTGTGTGGAATTTGGAGGCAGACATAGTACATAATTTCAAATAGCTTTCCCAAGCTGCCTTGCGGTCTTTATCCATCCATACCTTGTATTCAAAAGCACAGAGCTGTGCAATCACATAATCAATATAATATAATGGATAGCTATAAATATGATGCTGTTTCTGCCAGAAGCAGCCTTTTTCAAAAAATTCCAGTCCTTGATAATTCAGGTGTGGTTTGTACTCCTGCTCCAGTTTCTTCCATGCTTCTTTTCTTTCCTGTGGAGTCATTTTCGGATTATCATAAACAATATGCTGGAATTCATCTACCATACATCCATAAGGAACAAAGATAATAGCATCTTCCAAATGCATTTTCGTATAATCCTCTGTAGTTTTTTCTCCGAAAAACAGATGATACCAGGGTTCTGTAAAGAATTCCATGGACATGGAGTGAATCTCTGCAGTTTCCATACCAATATCTGCATGTTCCCTGATAGGATCTTGTGCTGCCAGATATCCCTGGAAAGCATGACCGCATTCATGGGTCATAACATCCACATCCCCACTGGTCCCATTAAAGTTAGCAAAAATAAAAGGAGCCTTATAATCCGGAAGATAGGTCATATAACCACCTACTGCTTTGGTTTTTCTTCCAAACACATCCAAAAGTTCATTTTCCATCATAAAGTCAAAAAACTCTTTTGTTTCAGAAGACAGTTCTTCATACATTTTCTGTCCTGCTGCCAGAATTTCTTCTGGTGTTCCTTCTGGCTGTGGATTTCCCTGTGGACCAAAAACCAACTCATCAGAATAAGCTAACTGAGAAAGTCCCAGACGCTCTTTTCGCTTCTGGAAAATACTCTCTGCAAAAGGAACCCAAACTTCTTTTACCTGTTTTCTCAGACTTTCGATTTCTTCTCTTCCATAGCAATTCCTCTGCATCCGAAGGTAACCCAGTGGGGTATAGGTATCAAAGCCCAGCTTCTTTGCCTGCATGGTACGATTTTTCACTAATTTATCATACAACTCGTCCAGTTTATCGCTAATACTCAAGAAAAAAGCATCCTGTTTTTCTGCCGCTTTTCTTCTAATATCTTTGTCCTTATTTTTCAGATATGGGGTTAAAAGAGACAGGTTCAAAGTTTCTCCTTCCCAGTCAATTTTTGCACTTGCCAACAGTTTCTCATATTCTGTCGTCAGTTCATTTTCTTCCTGCATCAAAGGAATGATTTCAGGAGAAACGGATTTCATAGCAATTTCCATATTTTTAAAAGCTACTTCTCCTATTTTTTCTTCTAATGTTTTCCGATAAGGAGATTCAAATAAAATCTTTTGATAATCCACGCAAAGCTGGGAATACTCTGGCACCTGTCTATCATAATAATTCTGCTCTTCTTCATAAAAAGCATCCGTAGTATCCAGAGTATGCCGGATGGAGCACAGGGTTACCTGGGTCTGTACCTTATCATTTAACTCATAAAATTTTTTATGAATTTCAAACTGCTCCTCCCCATCCTTTGCTATTTTTAATGCGTCCATAAGCTGTTTTAAGTTTTCTTTTACCTGCTCAAAGTCTACTCTTGCATATGGCATATCCTTAAATTTCATGGTCTTGTCCTCCTGTTTTAGTATAAATTTTTCACTTTAAATTCCCGTTCAGTTTCTCTTCTCTGGTCTTTTTTCGCAATATCCTGGCGTTTATCATAAAGCTTTTTACCTTTTGCCACTCCTATTTCCACTTTCACCAGACTCCCTTTGAAATATACCTTTAACGGTACCAAGGTGTAACCTTTCTCCCTAATTTTCCCCTCAATTTTTCTGATTTCATAGGTATGAAGCAAGAGCTTGCGCACTCTTAATGGGTCTTTGTTAAAAATATTCCCTTTCTCATATGGACTGATATGCATTCCATAAACAAAAACTTCACCTCGTTCAATCTGTATAAAAGATTCTTTGATGCTGCATTTTCCCATACGTAGGGATTTCACCTCTGTACCTGCGAGTTCTATCCCTGCCTCATAAGTGTCCTCAATAAAATAATCATGGTATGCTTTCTTATTATTTGCAATCAGACGAATCCCTGATTCTTTTGCCATGACTTATTCCTCCCTTTCTAAGCTAAAATCAATACTTTTTGTCTGAACATCTGCGCCTTCTACCCGAATTCGTACCTTCTGACCCATGGCATAGACTTTTTTCGTCATATCACCCTTAAGCAGATACTGTTCTCTGTCGTAAGTGTAATAATCATCTGTCATGGTATTCACATGTACCAGACCTTCCACCGTATTCTCTAATTCTACATATAAGCCCCATTCTGTCACTCCAGAAATTACCCCTTCAAAGGTTTCTCCTATATGCTGTTTCATAAATTCGGCTTTTTTCATTTTTACAGTTTCTCGTTCTACTTCTTCTGCTCTTCGTTCCATAGCACTGGACTGTCTCGCTACTTCTTCTAACATCTGATCATAATGTTTGATTTTTGCCTCTGACATTTTACCTCTAAGGTTTTCCTTAATAATTCTGTGAATCTGCAAATCTGGATATCTGCGAATGGGGGAAGTAAAATGACAATAATATTTCGCTGCCAAACCAAAATGTCCGGTACAGTCCACGGTATACTTTGCCTGTTTCATAGAACGCAAAATCAGTCGGGACAAAAACGGTTCGCAATCCATTCCTTTTAATTCTTTTAATATTTTTTGTATTTCTTTTGGAGAAATGTTTTCTTTTGCCTTTTTTACTTTGATGCCTGCCTGGTGAACCAGAGAAAGGGCTGCCTCCATTTTTTCCCCGTCTGGGTTCTCATGAGTTCGGTAAAGGAAGGGCATGCCCAAAAGAGCATATTCCTCTGCCACCGTTTCATTGGCAGTGAGCATGAAATCTTCTATGAGCTCTGTAGCAACATTATGTTCATAGGCATAAATTTCCACTGGTTTTCCCATATCATCCAGGAGAATCTTGCTCTCCGGAAAATCAAAATCAATGGAGCCTCTCTTCTTTCTTCTTTTCCTAAGAATCTGAGACAATTCACCCATTTGGAAAAACATGGGAACCAAATCCCCATAGCGCTCTGTCACAGTTTCATCCTCTTTTAACAGAATTTTTTTCACATCTGTATAAGACATTCTCTCATTCACTCGGATGACCGTCTCTGCAATCTTGTGGGAAATAACTTTCCCCTTCTCATCAATCGTCATAAGACAACTCAATGCCAGTCTGTCCTCCCCTGCATTAAGAGAGCAGATACCATTGGACAGCTTTTTCGGCAGCATAGGAATTACTCTATCTACCAGATAAACACTGGTCCCTCGCTTCAAGGCTTCCTTATCCAGTGCACTGCTATATTGCACATAATTGCTTACATCTGCAATATGAACTCCTAAATAATAAAGGTTTCCTTTCTTAGTAAGGGATACTGCATCATCCAAATCTTTTGCATCTTCTCCATCAATGGTCACCATAACCGTGTCTCGCAAATCTAGCCGCTGATAAAAATCTCCTTCATTTAAGGTTTCTTTGATACGCTCCGCCTGATTCACGACCTTCTCCGGAAATTCCATTGGCAGGTCATGACTTTTCGCTACACAAAGGACATCCAGACCTTTTTCTCCTGGTTTCCCCAGAATTTCCACGACTTTTCCCTCTGGCGATTTATTTCTGGATCCAAAGTCCTGAATTTTCACCAGAACTTTATCCCTGTTTTCTGCATTCATAGATTTTCCCTGTGGTATAAAAATATCTCGCAAAAATCTCTGATTATCTGGTACCACAAATCCAAATCCCGAAGATTTTTCATAAGTTCCTACAATTTCTCCCATTCCTCGCTCCAGTACCTTTGCAATGGTACCCTCACAGCGTTTACTATCTTTTTCCTCCTTTGTCACTACAACCTGAACTTTATCTCCATGAAATGCGGAGCCAATACCCTCTTCTGGAACAAAAATATCCCTGGCACCTTCCATTTCTTCTACCTGTACAAATCCAAAACCTCTTGGATGGCTGATAAAAGTCCCTGTATAGCAGTGACCTTTTCGGAAGATTTCACTCTTTTGTGTTTCCTGCTCTTTTTCCCGCTCCCTTTTCTTCTCCATCTTACGGACAGCTTCATATCTGCCTCTTTTATTAATACTGATTTTTCCTTCTTCCAACAAAAGATCTAAAATCTTATGCAATTCCTCTCGTTTTCCAGCAGGAATCTGCAAAAGAATTGCCAATTCTTTTGCTCTCATGGGCTGATATTCTTTGCAGCACATGAGTTCATACAGCATTTTTTTTCTTTTCTTTATCTGCTGATTTTTTTTCAACACACATACCTCCTGTTCTATGGAAGTCCTTTTTGATATAAAGATGAGGCTGTTGCATACTACGCTTGTGCAACAGCCTCATAATTAAAAGTTCAGATTTAATACCAACGCTAAAACAAAGAACAAAACTCCCATAATCTTTGTTACTTTTACCAAAGTACCTTCCATTGAGCGCCCTTTGTTTTTACCCCAATAGGTATCTGCCATACCGGCAATACTTCCTAATCCCTGTGATTTTCCCTCCTGCATAAGAACAATCACGGAAAGTCCGATACAATCAAAAATAAAAAGTACTGTTAGCACAGTTCTTAAAATCTCCACGGTTACACCTCCTAATTATCAAGCATTTCAAGTGTAACACAGGAATGCTAGGATTTCAACTGTTATTTTTCTGAAAAGGATTTTTATAAACAGCCAATTCTCCCAGTGTGTCCTCAATTGCTAAAAGCCGATTGTATTTCGCAGTCCGTTCTCCCCTGCAGGGCGCACCTGTTTTAATCTGCCCTGCATTTACTGCCACCGCTAAATCTGCAATAAAGGTATCTTCACTTTCTCCGGAACGATGAGAAATCACTGTATGATATCCAGACATCTGTGCCCGTTCTATGGCATCCATGGCTTCTGACAGAGTTCCAATTTGATTTACTTTAACCAAGATGGCATTTCCTGCATTCTGCTCTATACCTTTCGCCAGACGCTTTTCATTGGTTACAAAAAAATCATCTCCCACCAACTGCACCCGCTTCCCAAGCCTCTTTGTCATCATGCTCCATCCTTCCCAGTCCTCTTCCCACAATCCATCCTCAATGGAAACCAGAGGAAATTCCTGTATTAGGCTTTCGTAATAATCCACCATTTCGCTAGCTGTCCTTATGATTTTATGTCCTGTCATGGTTGATTCTCCCGGAAAATAATAAAACTTTTCCTGTTCCTCATACAACTCGCTGGCTGCTGCGTCTATGGCAAAACAAATATCCACTCCAGGCTGGTATCCTGCCTGTTCCACTGCTTTTTCCATAAGTTCCAGTACCTCCCTGGCACCTTTGATATCTGGTGCAAAGCCTCCCTCATCCCCAACTGCTGTAGAAAGCTGGTTTTCCTTCAAAATTTCTTTCAATTTCTGATAAACTTCTGCACACATGCGAAGTCCTTCCTTAAAACAGCAGGCACCTGTAGGCATAATCATAAACTCCTGGAAATCTACTGTATTGTCTGCATGCTTTCCTCCATTTAGGATATTCATCATAGGAACCGGCATTCTTCTGGCGTGAACCCCTCCCAAATATTGAAACAACGGCATCCGCATGGCTTTTGCTCCTGCATCTGCTGCCGCCAAAGATACTCCAAGAAGCGCATTGGCTCCCAGCTTTTCTTTATTCTCTGTTCCATCTGCCTGCAGAAGTAATTTGTCCAGCCACCCTTGCCTTAGCACATTTTCTCCTAAAACAGCCTCCGCAAGGTCTGTATTCACATGTTCTACCGCTTTTTGTACTCCTAATCCTTGGTATCTTGCTTCCTTATCCCTTAATTCCAGGGCTTCAAATTTTCCTGTAGATGCACCGGAAGGTACAATGGCTCTTCCTGTATAGCCATCCCTTCCTACTATTCCTTCTCCTACGGTTACTTCTGTTTCTACTGTAGGATTTCCTCTGGAATCCAGAACTTCTCTTGCGTACACGCTTCTGATGGGTAAATAACGATTCATAGCGATTCCCTCCTGATTTTCTGTTTTCCCATCTTTTGTATGCTAACAGAACCATTCCTTTTTGTACTGCTTTTTCCTTTGCTTATGATTACTGTTTCCTAATTCCTACATTCCATGCAAAAATACCAGAACCAAAAGTGGCAAAAATTGCCTATAAAGCCCAATACATAGAAAGACCTTGAAAACTACATTTTCTGTACTTCTCAAGGTCCTGTTATCACTTTATTTTTTAATTAGCAAAGATTTTCCTGTCATTTCCTCTGGCTGTTCCATTCCCATTAATTCAATGAGTGTTGGAGCAATATCTGCCAGGCATCCGCCTTCACGAAGTGTATAAGCAGGATCTGCATTGACTAAGATAAATGGTACAGGATTTGTGGTGTGTGCAGTAAATGGAGCACCTGTTTCATAGTCTAAAAGCTGCTCTGCATTTCCGTGGTCTGCACAGATAAACATCTGTCCGTTTACTTCTTTGATTGCTTCTACTGCTTTTCCTACACATTCATCCACAGCTTCTACTGCTTTGACTGCTGCTGCCTCAACACCTGTATGGCCTACCATATCCGGGTTCGCAAAGTTAATGATAATCACATCGTATTTATCAGATTTGATTGCTTCTACCAGTTTATCGCAAACTTCATATGCACTCATCTCCGGTTTCAGGTCATAAGTAGCTACCTTTGGAGATTTTACCAGGATTCTGTCTTCTCCTTCATTTGGTTCTTCTACACCACCATTGAAGAAGAAGGTAACATGAGCATATTTTTCTGTTTCCGCAATACGAGCCTGTTTCAGACCGTGTGCTGCCAGATATTCACCAAAGGTATTGTTGATGGATACTTTATGGAAAGCAACATCTTTGTTCGGAATGGTTGGATCATACTCTGTAAAGCATACATAAGTCAGATCCAGTCTTTCTCCTCTGTCAAAGCCCTGGAAATCATCGTCACAGAAAGCTCTTGTGATTTCTCTTGCACGGTCAGGACGGAAGTTGAAGAAAATTACAGAATCTTTGTCCTGGATTCTTCCTACTGGTTTACCATCTTTTACAACTACGGTAGGCATAACAAATTCATCTGTCTTTCCTGCCTCATAGGACTCTTTTACTGCACAAACTGGACACTCTGTCTGTACACCTTCTCCTTTTGTAAGAGCTTTATATGCCAATTCAACACGGTCCCAGCGATTATCACGGTCCATTGCATAGTAACGTCCCATAACAGAAACAACTTCTCCTACGCCCAATTCTTTCATTTTATCGCGCAGTTCCTTAATATACTCTTTTCCGCCTGTCGGAGGTGTATCTCTTCCATCCAGGAAACAATGAACATAAACTTTTTCCAGTCCTTCTCTTTTTGCCAGTTCCAGAAGGCCATAAACATGTGTCAGATGGCTGTGTACACCACCGTCTGATACCAGACCAAATAAATGAAGTGCGGAAGCATTTGCTTTTGCATTTCTTACTGCTTTTAATAAAGCTTCGTTTTCAAAGAATACACCATCCTGAATTTCTTTGGTAATTCTTGTCAGCTCCTGATAAACAATACGTCCTGCACCCATGTTCAGATGTCCTACTTCTGAGTTTCCCATCTGTCCATCCGGAAGTCCTACTGCCATACCGCTGGCATTTCCTTTTACAAACGGGCATTCAGCCATTAATTTGTCCATAACAGGAGTTTTTCCTTCGCACACTGCATTAGCTTCACACTTTTCATTTAATCCATATCCATCCAGAATCATTAATACTGTAGGTTTTTTATTCATAATTGTCTCCCTTCTCTTGTATAAAAATACCGATTCCCTTTCGTGTGAGAATCTGTCTTATTTCCAAAGACATTTTATCACGAAACCTGGAATCGGTAAATAGCTTTTATGCCAGAACCTTAGATAAAAATTCTTTTGCTCTGTCTGTTTTCGGATGATCAAAAAATTCTGCCGGAGAACCGCTTTCTAAAATAACACCTTCGTCCATAAAAAGGATTCTGTTTGCAACTTCTTTTGCAAATCCCATCTCATGGGTAACAATAATCATAGTCATTCCTTCTTTTGCAAGAGCTTTCATTAAGTCAAGAACTTCCCCAACCATTTCCGGGTCTAAAGCACTGGTAGGTTCGTCAAAAAGAATCACATCCGGATTCATTGCAAGAGAACGAACAATCGCAATCCTCTGTTTCTGTCCTCCTGATAACGTAGAAGGATATACATCTGCCTTATCTTCCATGCCGATACGTTTTAACAAATCCATAGCCTGGATACGAGCCTCTTCTTTAATGGCTGCTTTTGTTGTTGTAATTGGCTCCAGCTCCTGTTTATTTTTGCTGAAGACATTTTTTATCTTACGCACAAAATTCTTTCTTTTCTGCTGCTTTAAATCTTTACATCTTAAATATACTGGGGCAAGCATGATATTCTGAATCACGGTTTTGTTCGCAAACAGATTAAAATGCTGGAATACCATTCCCATATGACGGCGATGTACATTGATATCAACCTTCATATCCGCAATGTCAACACCATTAAAAATAATACTTCCGCTTGTTGGATCTTCCATACAGTTTAAGCATCTTAAAAAGGTACTCTTACCGGAACCTGACGGTCCAAGGACTACCACGATATCACCTTTATTGATTTTTACACTTACCCCTTTAAGAACTTGGGTATCTCCAAAATCTTTTTTCAGATCAATTACGTCTATCACTCTTTTTCAGGCTCCTTTCTAATAATTTAACTAACATAGAAACTACTAATACCAGGATGATATAAATCATTGCCATTACCAGATACGGCACCATAAATTCATAGCTGTTGCTTCCGATATAGTTAAATGCAACGTATAAGTCTGCTGCACCTACAAAGCTCACTACAGAAGTCTCTTTAATCAATGAAATAAATTCATTTCCTAATGTTGGAAGAATATTCTTCACTGCCTGAGGAATGACAATCTTCACCATGCTGACTCCAAAGCTTAAACCAACTGCTCTTCCGGCTTCCATCTGTCCTGCATCAACAGACTGAATACCGCTTCGCATGATCTCTGAAATATAAGCACCACTGTTCAGTCCAAACACCGCCATTGCCACCTGAACTCCTGTCATATGCACTCCTAACAAAGGCAACATTACATAATAGAACACCAAAAGCTGTACTACCATAGGAGTTCCGCGGAATAAGGCTACATAAAAGCTGCAGATTCCGTTTAAAATCCTGGGCAGACGTTTATATTTTGGAAGAACCCGCACTGTTGCGATTAATGTACCAATAAGAATACCAATAATCAAACCGCTGACTGCGATAAGCAGTGTATTTTGAAGTCCTTCTATTACCTTAACGTAACCGTTCTGCTCCAGAAAAATCTCAATAAACTTATCAATTTTCTGTCCGAAATTACCCATTTTTTCTCCCTTTTCATCTGAAAAGAGCTGCCGCATAGTGCTTTTCTATTAGTTTTATGCGACAGCCTGTTTCTTTCTTATTCTGCTAATTTCTTTTTACTGCATTTCATTAATGGCTTCTGTGATACATTTTGCAGGAGCGGCATCAATGATAACGTATTTAATATTTCCGTTAATCAAATCCTGTACTGCAAGAGAACCATTTTTATATGGCACACATTCTGCTGGCAGTCCCGGGAATCCCCATTCTTCATCACCTTCGATGTAATACTGTGCTGTTGTTCCTGCCTGTACACCGATTTTATCGGATTCAGAAAGTTTGTTTAAAACTTCTTCCACTGCTGCAGCATCCTTACATTCATCAAAAGAAGTATCGCTTGCCGGAACAATCACACGCTGAGATGCCTGATAATAAGTATCTGTAAAGGTAACGTATTCCTGTCTCTCCTCATTAACGGTCAGACCTGCCATAGCAATATCACATTTCTGCTGTCCTACAGACAGACAAACCGCATCAAAATCCATGTTCTGTATTACCAGTTCCTGGTCTAATTCTTCTGCCAGAAGTGCTGCAAGTTCCATGTCGATTCCATAGTAGTCTTCACCTTTTGTATATTCAAATGGCTCAAACGCTGCATTGGTCGCTACCACAAGCTGATCTTTTGATGTATCAAGCTTTGCTGATTTTACAGCAGTCGGCTCTCCATTGGCAAAGAATTTCTCACAGATTTCATCCAGAGTACCGTCTTCTTTGATTTTTGCAATAAAGGCGTTTACCTGTTCCAGAAGTTCCGGCTGAGTTTTATCCACACCAAAGGCATATTCCTCATTAGTCAGATCAATTTCAATAGTCTTCACACCTTTTGCAGATTCTTTATCAGCACTTCCGCCCTCTGCTTTCTCCTTATCACCACCGCAGGCTGTCATAGAGATTGCCATAACTGCAGTTAATAAAACGGTTAATACTTTTTTCTTCATTTTCACTCTCTCCTCTATATTCATTTATCCATGCATAATATGCATATTTATTCAACTGCTTTGCATTATATCAGCTTCTATTCTTCTTTGCAAGTAGAAAATAATGGTTTTTTCCTGTTTTTTATGTAATATATGCATATTTTCATGTATATTAATACACCACTACCGGATTATTCACTACGATATTCTCGTAAATGGTGCGGACTGCATCCATAGGTGTATTAATGCATCCATGAGAACCATTGTAAAGATAAATATCACCACCGTAACTGCTTCTTTTTGATAAATCATGAATTCCTATACCGCCATTAAAGGGCATCCAATAGGTTACCGGAGTTTCATATTCGATGCTTCCATCTGGTCTTCTTCCCACAAGAACAGACGGGCTCTTTTTATCTTTCAGTCTCCACACACCACCAGCTGGCGTGCCATTTCCCTTGTTCGGATTTCCAGTAACAACGGGGGTATCCACCAGACAGGTTCCATTTTTGTAAAACCACATTCTCTGCTCACTGATAGAAATCTCCACATAGGTTCCATTCATATCATTGCCACCGTATTTCTGGCCTTGCTGCAACCACACAGCTTCTACCACACCGCCTGTTCCTGCATTCAGAACCTGCATCAATGCTTCTGTTGTTTTATCCTGCCATACTCTCCAGCCATAATCACCTGTGGTAAGATGTACCGTATATCCTCCTGAGGTTTGAAAGTCTCTTGGCTTTCCATAGGTATTATATTTTTCGGACCAGCCAATGACCACAGGTTTTACAACACTTTCATCAAAAGAATAGGTCCCGTCTTCTCCTTGTTTCAGCCAGGATTTCAGCATATCTCTGGAAATCTGTTCCTGTGTCCCTTGAAAATTCACACTAACCTGTGCTCCTGTGAGTTTGTTCAGATGGTTCATTTCCTGATTCAGTTTCTCATCACTCTGCAATACTGCTGGTTTGATATAACAGTCTGATTCTTCCAGAGACAGTTCTGTCTTCCTCTCCTCCACTGCCTTCTGAATGGCTGCTGTTGTCTTTTCTTTATCTAACTTGGTTCCATAGACTTCAGGTGTAATCACATAAGCGGTCCCGTTATCTTCCAGTTTTGCATCCTGAGATGGTGTTCCTGCTCCTTCCTGAAGGCACTGAAGCTGGTTCACTGCTTCTGTAAGGCTTTCAGAATCATAAAAATTCTCTGCATTTACCTGATACTCCTGATCTTGGAAGATTTGTATTGGCCATAACCAGGAATTTTGCTTTTCCTTCACTTTTTCCAGACTCTTATCATCCTGATATGTAATCTTAATGCTTTCTCCTGTAATCACTTCCGTTTTATTATCTTTTTCCTGAATCGTCAGTGAATATTCTTCTGCACCTTTTTTGATGATATCTTTTATTTCCTGTACCTGCATTCCACTGCAATCATTCCCATTAATCTTGGTTCCCGGGTAAAATTTATCCTGATAATAATATCCAACAGCACCATATCCTGCTGCCAGGAGCACCACGGCTGTAATCCCAATTCCTATGGCAATTTTCTTTGCTGTCTGATTTTTCCTTTTCTTCATATTCTTCTCTGCTTTTTTTAGAGCTTTTAATTTTTCTTTTTTGTTATCCGTTTTTTTCAGCATGAAATCTAACTTCCTCTTTATCTATTCCCTTATCTAAAAGTTTCATATACGTTCATTCTACTACCTTTTTTTCCAAAATCAAGGACTTTTCTCCATTCATCTTGCAAAAACGACAAAGTTTGTTTACTATGGTGAATAGTTTCCGATATTATTTTGTTGCTTTATGGAGGATTTCATCTTTATGCAAACGTTACTAGATTTTACTAATTGTCATCTTTGCCCCAGAAATTGCGGTGTCAACCGAAATATTTCTGAGGGATTTTGCGGATGCAGCAGCACCTTAAAAGCCTCTAGAGCTGCCTTGCATCACTGGGAAGAACCCTGTATCAGCGGAACCCGCGGAAGCGGCGCTGTATTTTTCTCTGGCTGCACCTTAAAATGCTGCTTTTGCCAAAATTATCTCATTAGTCAGGGAAGTTTTGGGAAAGAAATCACCCCCAAACATCTTGGAGAAATTTTTCTTTCCCTCCAGGAACAGGGTGCACATAATATTGACCTTATTACAGCTACTCAATTTTTGCCATTGATTCTCCCTGCACTAGATTTAGTTAAACATAAACTACACATTCCCGTGGTCTACAATTGCGGAGGATATGAAAAAAAAGAAACTCTTGCTTTGCTAAAAGATTATATAGATATTTATCTTCCAGATTTAAAATATTATAGTTCTGTGTTATCCAAACGCTATTCAAAGGCAGAAAATTATTTTGAAGTTGCTTCTTCGGCAATTCTTTCTATGATAGAGCAAACCGGCGGCCTGGAATATGACCAGCATGGAATCCTGCAAAAAGGTGTGATTATCCGACATATGGTACTCCCTGGATGCAAGGATGATTCCATACAACTGCTGCATTGGATGAAAGACACACTGCCAGAGGGAAATTATCTGCTCAGCTTGCTCAGTCAGTACACACCTTTTTATAAAAGCTGCGAATACCCAGAAATCAACAGACGAATTACCACCTACGAATACAACAAGGTTCTGGATACCGCCATTGCACTTGGGCTTACCGATGGATTTATGCAGGAAAAAAGCAGTGCAAAAGAAGAATATACGCCTCCTTTTGATTTGGAGGGGATTTAAAAAATTGATTCTGATTCTAAAGACAGAGGGCTGCCGCTTTTCACGATTTACTAATCGTTAAAACGACAGCCTCCCTTATATCCGTTATTTTTTCTCGGCCAGTAATTTCTTCAAACGTGCAACTTCCGCCTCTGCGGCATTTGCCCTTTGACGTTCTTTTTCTGTATTTTTCTTTTCCAAATCTATGCCCCTTTTGATTCCTTGGCTAATCAGTTTGTCTGATTCCAGTTCTAATACTTTGCCGCCCATAATCTCACCCAATCCTTTCTTGGCATTTTCTGCATCTTTCAGAATATAATCAGCTGTGCGGATGATTAATTCCATAATATCTCTATATTCTTTCTCTTTTCCCTTATCTAAAAATTTTTCCTCCAGATGCTTTTCAATAACCCTGTATTCTTCTAACATTTCCTGTAACTTTCCATTATTCTCTTGCAGTTCTTTTTTACTCTTTTCGTATTTCATAATATAAAAGGGCAAGAGAAAAAATAAGTTTTTCTGGAAAATCATATCTTCTGTATATTTTTGAAGATAAAGAATCGGCACTTTATATTCCACGATTTTTCCATCTGGCATAATTAATTCCATTTCTAGTGTAGCTTCTCCTGTTTTTCCACGCAAATACAAAACACAAGAATATGGAAAATAGCCTCTGAGTTTCCCCGATTCCTCATCTATAGAATCTAATGCTATTGCAAAATCATATTCCAGCATCCGAATCACCATTGTAGAATCCTTGGTGCTTTGACATTCTAAATGATAACTTTTTTCTCCAATCTGTAAATGAGAATCTGTAATCACTTCTCCATCTTTGGTTTGGTGTTCATTTCTCCTTTGTTCCATCTCTATGTCTTCCGGATAGTTTGTGCCGAAAATCTCATTTATTAATGGAATCGTCAGCTAAGGCATCTTTTCAACTAAAGTCCGGAAAACATCATCAAAAATTGTATTGTTACTCATTTAACATTTTTTCCTTTATGTATTGTTGCCTTTGGTATCTTAGAAAATGTTATCTGAATGTATATTTTGCAAAGTTTTCTCTTTTGTAAGATTATACCTGTCCTTTTTCTACCACCTTCTATCTTCAAATAATTTCTATATCTTCATTATAACCCTCTTCCAAACTGGAAGCAATCTTAAAACTCCTATGAACTAAAAACATAAAAAATATGCAGCACAAGGCACACAAAAAAGGCCTCGTACAGCGTTTCTCTGTACAAGGCCTTTCTTTCCGTTGTTACATTTTATCAATCACTTATTATTTGTAGTTTACGATTTTTCCGAAATCTGGTTTCAGAGCTGCACCGCCAACTAAACCACCATCAATATCTGCCTGCGCAAATAAATCAGGAGCTGTTGTTGCGTTTACAGAACCGCCGTACTGAATACGGATTGCTTCTGCTGTAGCTTCATCATATACTTCTGCGATACATTCACGGATAGCTTTGCAAACTTCCTGTGCCTGCTCTGTAGTAGCTGTTTTACCTGTTCCGATTGCCCAGATTGGTTCATAAGCAATGACAGCTTCCTTTGCCTGGTCTGCTGTCAGACCCAGGAATCCAACTTTCACCTGCTGACGGATGAAATCCATGGTCACACCCTGTTCTCTCTGTTCCAGAGTTTCACCACAGCACATAATTGGTGTTAATCCATGCTCAAATGCTTTATGCATTTTTTTGTTAATGTCTTCATTGGTTTCTCCGAAGTATTCTCTTCTTTCGGAATGTCCAAGGATAACATATTTAACGCCTGCATCTACTAACATATTTGGAGAAATTTCGCCTGTGTAAGCTCCTTTTTCTTCGAAGTACATGTTTTCAGCACCAACCTGAATGTTGCTTCCTTTTACAGCTTCCACAACTGGTACAATGTCAATAGCTGGTACGCAGAATACCACGTCAACTTCTTCATTTGCAACTAATGGTTTTAATGTATTTACTAATTCAACTGCTTCGCTTGGAGTCATGTTCATCTTCCAGTTTCCAGCGATGATTTTTCTTCTTGCCATGGGATAAATCCTTCTTTCTAAAGTTTTCTTGCTTTCGGCTTCGCTTTCGCTAAGTTGCTTTACGGGTATCTTCTCTCAACTAAGCTCGCACATTTGCTCGCTAAGGTTCGAGAAGGGCCTCGCACTAACCTCAAGCTTCGCCTTCGGCTCGCTTTCGCTAAGTTGCTTTCGGCCTATTTATCGTTTGCTGCTGCTACGCCTGGGAGTTCTTTTCCTTCCAGGAACTCTAAGGAAGCACCGCCACCTGTGGAGATATGTGTCATCTTGTCACCGTATCCCAGGATGTTTACTGCTGCTGCAGAATCACCGCCACCGATGATTGTAGTAGCATCTGTATCAGCTAATGCTTTTGCAACTGCTTCTGTACCATGAGCAAAGTTTGGCATTTCAAAGCATCCCATTGGTCCGTTCCATACAACGGTCTTAGCATCTTTTACAGCGTCGCTGAAGATTTTCTCTGTTTCAGGTCCGATGTCCATTCCTTCCCATCCTTCTGGAATCTCACCGCTCTTTACAATCTGGATATTGCAGTCGTTAGAGAATGCATCACCGATTCTGTGGTCTACAGGAAGCAGTAACTTCACACCTTTTTCTTCTGCTTTTTTCTTCATATCCAGTGCATACTGCAGGTAATCATCTTCACACAAAGAAACACCAATACTTCCGCCTGCTGCTTTAGAGAATGTATAGGCCATTCCGCCACCAATAATCAGAGTATCTACTTTATCAAGAAGATTATTAATTACAGAAATTTTACTGGAAACTTTTGCTCCGCCTAAAATTGCTACAAATGGTCTTTCTGGATTATTCACCGCATTTCCTAAGAAATCTATTTCTTTCTGCATTAAATATCCTACAACTGCTGTATCCACAAATTCTGTAACACCAACATTAGAGCAGTGTGCACGGTGAGCAGTACCAAACGCATCATTTACAAATACATCGCAAAGAGATGCAAGTTCTTTGGAGAAAGCTTCCCCATTCTTAGTTTCTTCTGCTCTGTAACGTGTGTTTTCCAATAAAACAACTTCGCCGTCATTCATTGCTTCTACAGCTGCTTTTGCATTTGGTCCGACAACTTCAGGATCTGCTGCAAATTTTACTTCCTGTCCTAACAGTTCAGACAGACGGACAGCTACCGGTGCAAGAGATAACTCCGGTTTTGGTTCTCCCTTTGGTTTGCCAAGATGAGAACAAAGAATTACTTTTCCGCCATCAGCAATTAATTTTTTGATTGTTGGAAGTGCTGCAACAAGACGGTTCTCATCTGTAATTTTTCCTTCCTGTAATGGTACATTGAAGTCACAGCGAACCAGGACTTTTTTTCCTTTTACGTTGATATCGTCAACTGATTTTTTATTGAGCATTGGAAAATGCCTCCTTTATATTTTTTTGCAGTTATTTGCCCATAAACAAACGAAAGGGGTCCGGTCCACAATAGACCGGACCCCTTTATGAGCCTTATAAATACCTGTAAATTATTTGTTTAATAATTTTCCGAAGTATTTGATTGTTCTAACCATCTGGCTTGTGTAAGAGTTTTCGTTATCATACCATGATACAACCTGAACTTCTGTTGTGCCGTTGTCTAATGGAAGAACCATTGTCTGTGTAGCATCGAACAGAGAACCATATCTCATACCAACGATATCGCTGGATACGATTTCATCTGTGTTGTATCCGAAAGATTCTGTAGCTGCTGCTTTCATAGCATCATTGATCTGTTCTTTTGTAACGTTACCTTTTACAACTGCTGTTAAGATAGTTGTAGAACCTGTAGGTGTAGGAACACGCTGAGCAGCTCCGATTAATTTTCCGTTTAATTCTGGAATAACTAATCCGATAGCTTTTGCAGCACCTGTGCTGTTTGGAACAATGTTCACTGCTGCTGCACGGGATCTTCTTAAATCACCTTTTCTCTGAGGTCCGTCAAGTGTCATCTGATCACCTGTGTAAGCGTGGATTGTGCACATGATACCAGACTGGATTTCAGCTAAGTCATTTAATGCTTTCGCCATAGGAGCTAAGCAGTTTGTTGTACAGGAAGCAGCAGAAATGATGTTATCATTTTCTGTTAATGTTTCATGGTTTACATTGTAAACGATTGTAGGAAGGTCGTTTCCTGCT
>ENA-ORMO01001763-ORMO01001763.1-human-gut-metagenome-genome-assembly--contig:-NODE-1763-length-20917-cov-2.807401_pt1 | contig 20917 bp, 40 predicted proteins | sample MGYA00242106_ERZ509001 | MGnify/ENA primary metagenome ERZ509001 (study PRJEB26280, sample SAMEA2338736) | human gut metagenome | biome: human gut; feature: human-associated habitat; material: faeces...
AATCGAATGGATGAACAAATTTATTTTAGCAATAAAACGAATATATGTAGTAAAATTAGATAAAACGTATGAAAAGACATGCAATTTGGGTTAAACCAAAAGCGGTTTTTGTGAAATTTTTACACTGATTTTCAACACGATGATGTGTGCAAAATATACAAAAATCCAATTGAAGGGGATGGGGGAGAACAACTTCTGCCGCAGGCAGATGGTGGGAAACAAAAGCGGGAGAGAGATATGAATCGGGAGAACAAAGAGATAGTTGATGCGCTTCGCCGGGAGGTGCGGCAGCTTCAGTCAGACAGGTTAGTGAAGCTGGAATCGGAGAGAAAATTGGAGCAAAGGCTCATGGTAGGGAGGCAGCGCGTCAGGGAAGTGATTAACCAGCTGGTTTCTGAAGGGCTGCTCATAAAGTACGAGGGAAAGGGCACCTACATTGTTCCGGTTATCAAGAACAAGTACATCAATCTGATCTGCTCCCCTTCGATTAAGCTGAACGATCCCTTTTATAACAGGATGCTGATGGAGCTGACCAGCTATTCAGCCAAGCACAGCGTCAATATGATACCGCTGACGATGGAAACTCTGGAAAAGGGAGATGACCTTTCGCCGGTGTTGATGATTGGAAAGTTTGAGGAAGAGATGTTGCAGAAGATCAAAGCGGCGTATTCGCGAGTGATCTCTTTTGAAAATTATCCGGATCATGATGACTTTGCACAGATCTATTTTGATCATTTTAAGATAGGCATCAATGCGGCCAAGGTATTGGCCGGTTACGGGCATAAAAAGGTGATTCATATCACCGGGCCTGATACATATGCTTCAGCGCTATATCGGAAGAACGGTTTCATCCGTGCGGAAAGCTCCGCTTTCCGCACGAAGAATGCCCTTTGGGGCATTCTTCACCGGAATGAATGCCGCCTGGGGCGGCGAAAGAGAGGAAACTATGCTGGAACGAGCGAAGAGAGAGGAACTTGCCGGAAAGGCTAAGGAGATACGCAAGGATATCGTTACGATGATCGGCGTTGGGAAAGCTGGTCATCTGGGCGGTTCCTGTTCCCTGGCTGATATCGTGGCAGTTTTATATTTTTATAAGATGAATCATGATCCGAAAGATCCGAAGAAGCCGGATCGGGATCGGTTCCTTCTGAGCAAAGGACATGCGGCGATTGTGCAGTATGCTGCTCTGATGGAATGCGGATATTTTGACAAGGATACTTATATCCACACGCTGAAAAAGCTGGGGAGCCAGCTGCAGGGCCACCCGGATATGAGAAAGCTGGTAGGGATCGAGGCGAATACCGGTTCCCTGGGCCAGGGCGTTTCCCTGGCGGCGGGCATGGCGGCAGGGCTGCGTCTGAACGGCCTTCCTTCCAAGGTATATGTGGCCGTGGGAGACGGAGAACTGGCAGAAGGACAGCTTTGGGAAGCGTTTATGGCGGCGAGCAATTTCAAGCTGGATAATCTGCGGGTTATCATCGACCGCAACGGCCTGCAGGCGACAGGCAAAACCAAAGACCGTTTTGATATCGGAAGCATCGAAGAGAAGATGAAGGCATTTGGCTTTGAGGTGATGACGATCGACGGACATGATCTGGATGCTATAGCAGACGCTTTGGACGCGGCGGATCAGGTGAAGGGAAAACCGGTCTGCATCGTTGCGGATACTGTGAAAGGGAAGGGCGTTCCGTTCGCAGAAGGAAACGCGTCATTCCATAACGGTACGTTGACGCAGGAGCAGTATGATGAGGCGCTGCGCATTTTGGAGGAGGCTTAACATGGGAGTACATAACCAGAGAAAAGTATATGGGGAAACCCTGGTAGAACTGGGTAAAAAAAATCCAGATGTTGTTGTGCTGGAGGCGGATCTGGGTAAGTCTACCATGAGCTGTATGTTTGAAGCCGAATTTCCGGAACGGTATTTTGAGATGGGAATCGCGGAGCAGAATATGACCAGTTTTGCGGGAGGCCTGGCCCTGACAGGAAAGATCCCGTTTACCAATACGTTTGCGGTGTTCGCATCAGGAAGGGCATATGACCAGATCCGCCAGAGCATCGGTACCGCTCAGCTGAACGTGAAGATCGTTGGTTCCAGTTCCGGCATGTCGGACTTCGGCGATGGGGCTACTCATCAGTGTATTGACGACGTAGCGATTATGAGCGTCATTCCGGGTATGACGGTGTTTACGCCCTGCGACGGGGTTGAGACCAGGATGGCGGTGGAAGCAGCCGCGGCGCTTGACGGCCCTTGCTACATCCGTTTGTGCAGGAATGATCTGGAAGACATCTTTCCGGAAAATGTGGAATACAAAATAGGAGAGCCTGTGGTGCTTCGTGAAGGAAGCGACGTGACCGTGTTCACCCACGGGATCATGGCGCATGAAGCGCTGAAAGCAGCAAAGATGGCCGAAGAAGAAGGGATCAGCGTCAGCGTTGTGCATATCCCTACCATTAAACCGCTCAATGAGGACGCGGTGCGGCGTCTTGCAGAAGGGAAAAAGGGCATTGTGGTATGTGAAGAAGACAGCATCCGCGGCGGACTGAATATGCTGATCGCTTATATCCTGAAGGGAATGGGAATTCCTCAGGAAAGCGTGGCAGTGATGGACGTATATGGCCAGTCCGGTTCATCTCACGCAGAACTGCTGTCCTATTACGGCCTGGATGCCGGTCATGTCCTGGAGAAGATCAGGAAAGCGGCAGGAAAAAACGTTTGAGCATAAAAGGAATGGAGGAGAAAAAGATGAAAATCGGATTTATCGGTCTTGGAATCATGGGAAAGCCTATGGCAAAGAATCTGCTGAAGGCAGGTTATGAGCTGAACATTTACGATATCAATGAAGCGGCAGTGGAAGAGGTAAAGGCTGCAGGCGGAAAGCCGTGCTCTACTTCAGCAGAAGTCGCGTCCTTAAGCGATATCGTTCTGACCATGCTTCCCAACTCCCCTCATGTGAAGAATGCGCTTCTGGAAAAAGACGGCGTGTTGGAAGGAATGAAGAAGGGAACCATCATCGTGGATATGAGTTCCATTGATCCTACCGTATCGGTGGAATTAGAGAAGGCTGTTACAGCTGCGGGAGGCGAGATGATTGACGCGCCGGTGAGCGGAGGAGAACCCAAGGCAGTGGATGCGACCTTGTCCTTCATGTGCGGCGGAAAAGAAGAAGTATTTGAAAAGGTACGCCCTATCTTGGAGAAGATGGGCTCTTCCGTAGTGCTGGTAGGACCGATCGGAAGCGGAAATATGACGAAGCTGGCAAACCAGATCATCGTGGCTGTGAACATCGCAGCGCTGTCTGAGGCAATGGTGCTGGCGGCGAAATCCGGCGTAAATCCGGAGAATGTGTACAAAGCTATCCGCGGCGGCCTTGCGGGAAGCACAGTAATGGATGCGAAAGCGCCCATGATTCTGGATCGTAACTTTAACCCTGGTTTCCGTATTGAACTGCACATCAAGGATCTGACCAATGCGATGAACGCTTCTGAAGCGGTAGGAATGGAACTTCCCATGGCGGAGAAGGTGCTGGAGATGATGAAGCAGCTGCAGGAAGAAGGCATGGGAAAATGCGACCACAGCGCGGTGGTGCGTTACTATGAAGAGAAGGAAGGCGTGGAAGTAAAGCGCTGAGAGAAAGCAGAGAAAGGCGCTGAGGGGAAAGGAATGTCCGCTGAAGCGAACAAGGGGTATAGCAATGAAGCTTGGGTGTTGTCTGAATATGCTGGGTGATGAACGGGAACCGATTGGAATGAAATATATGCCGGCGCTGAAAAAGGCAGGATATGATTACATGGAGCTGCCGTTGGCGCAGATTATGGATTTGTCGGATGCGGATTATGAGAGGCTCAGACGGGAAGTTGAGAAAATTGGAATTCCCTGCGAATGCTGCAATAATTTTTTCCCGGCTGCGGTGCGTCTGACGGGAGAGACGGCGGATCCGATTCAGATCGGGGACTATGCAAGAAAGGCGATAGAACGGGCCAGGAAGCTGGGAGTGAAGATTATCGTGTTTGGCAGCAGCGGGGCGAAGAATATTCCTGAAGGATTTGACCGCCACAGAGCGTTCTGCCAGATCGTGAATACGCTGAAAATTGCGGACGCATACGCGCTTCCGGCAGGGATCCATATCGTGATCGAGCCGCTGAACCGGATGGAGAGCAACGTGATTTTGAACCTTTCGGAGGGGGATTTCCTGATGAAGGAAGCAGGACGTCCGTCGGTCAGGCTGTTGGTGGATTATTACCATTTCACGATGGAGAAGGAATCGTTGGATACGCTGCGGGATCGGATGGCGAACATTGACCATGTGCATTTCGCCGAGCCTGTAGGGCGGCGGTTTCCTACGAAGCACAAGGCGGAGTATGAAGAATTTTTCCAGGTCCTCAAAAACGGCAGATATGACGGGGGAGTCAGTGTGGAAGCATATTCGGACGAACCGGAACAAGATATTGAAAATGCGGTTTTTTTAAGAGATTATCTGTAAAAAGAGGTTGTTTCTGAAGGGACGGGCTGGTATTCTTAAAGAGTGTGGGAAAGGGCGGGAGGAAAGCGCTTTCGTCCCTTCCCGGTTTTGTAGGTGCGTGAAAGCGTGCAGATGGGGAAAGGAATGAAGAAAATTATACTGGCGCCGGATTCCTTTAAGGGAACGATGAGCGCGAAACGCGTATGCGAGATTATGGGCAAGAGCATCCGGAAGCGTTATCCGGCGTGTGAGATCATTCAGATTCCGGTTGCAGACGGAGGAGAGGGAAGTGTGGAGTGCTTCCTTGGCGCCGTTGGCGGGGAGCGGATAAGCTTACGGGTGATGGGCCCTCTTGGCAGTGAAGTGGATGGTTATTACGGCATTCTGCAGGGACAGCAGGGAGAAAAAATCGCGGTCATAGAGATGGCTGCCTGTGCGGGACTGCCCCTGGTGGAAGGAAAAGAAAATCCGGAGAAGACAACCACCTACGGGGTTGGGGAACTGATTGCGGATGCCTTGGATCGAGGCTGCCGCAGGATCATTTTGGGCCTTGGGGGAAGCGCCACCAATGACTGCGGCTGCGGAATGGCAGTTGCGCTGGGAGCGCGGTTCTTTAACGAAGAAGGGGAGACTTTCCTGCCTGTCGGCGGGAATCTGAGCGAAGTGGCGCGGATAGATCTGGGGGAAATGCGCCCGGAACTGTGGGAATGCAGCATCACGGCCATGTGCGATATCGACAATCCGTTGTATGGACCTCTGGGAGCGGCCTATGTGTTCGGCCCCCAGAAGGGTGCGGATGAGGCGATGGTAAGCAGGCTGGATGCGGGACTTTCCCACATGGCAGAGGTCATTCGGCGGGACCTGGGGGTAAAAGTGGACGATATGCCGGGAGCCGGGGCGGCCGGAGGAATGGGGGCCGGAGCGGCCGCGTTCCTGAAAGCGGGCCTGAAGCCCGGGATTGAGACGGTATTGGATACGGTGGATTTTGACGGGAAGCTTGGGGGAGCGGACGCGGTATTCACCGGAGAAGGAAGAGGGGATGCGCAGAGCCTGATGGGAAAGGTGATAGGGGGCATCGCCAAACGGACTTCAAAGAAGAGAATCCCGTTGGTAGTTGTGGCCGGAAGCATAGAGGATCCGCTGGATGGGCTCTATGAAGCGGGAGTGAGCGCTGCGGTGTCAATCAACCGGAAAGCACAGCCGTTCCATGAGTCGAGATGGCACAGCGAGGACAATCTGGAATGGACGATGGACAATGTGCTGCGGCTGATGGAATTGTAGAAGAACGGAAAAACAGGATTTTGTGGGGGTTTTATGGAGGGCTGTCCGGCTCTGCGTCCGGACGGCTGCTTTCCAAAGGAGATTTGTGGTATAATGTCGTTAGACATTATACCGGCCCGGAGCGAAGCGGAGTGGCCATCTCCCCCGGAGGGGGACCATGTCCGGAGGACATGGTTGAATAAAGTGCCGGGGCGGCGTGCGCAGGAGCGCGCTGCCCTGGTATTTTTTGCTGTCATGCCCGGCGCCGCAGATTCCTGTATGCGCATAAAGAGCGAAAAAGAGCATATGCATGTTCCGCAAAGCATATATATGGAAAGAAAAAAATCAGGGAGCCGCCATGAAACGGTATACAAAATTGAAATGGGGAATTCTGGCGGAACTCGCGCTCCTGTTTGTGCTGCTCGCAGTCAAACTGTCCTCAGAAAGGGCGGAAGATGCTTCCTCAGCCGCAGTTGTGGCGGAAGAGGAGGAAGAGGCAGAACAGGAATATATCAAATGGGTTGATTTTGATGTGACCGGCGAAGCGCTGAGTCAGGCATATGAAGCGGATGTGGATACCTACGGGACGGACTGGCATGTGGACTGGATCAGCCTCCTGGCCTATGGAGCGGCGAAAAACGGCGGCATCTTTAACCAGAGGACGCTTGCGGACATGAAGGAAGCGGAACAGATGGTTCGGGAAGGGCGGATGGATTTGGAGACGGAAGGGGAAGCGCTTTCTGGCTATGCCTATTACAAAGAGGCTTACGAAGCGGTGCTGGGCGGCATGGTAGGGGAATTTCTGCTGCAGGAAAAGGATGATGAGACGGGCGAGGTGGTGTGGAGAAGGAAGTACGGGTTGAAAGCCTTCTCCCCGATCGCCAAAGGATTTCCTTATTCAGACTATGACGATTTTGGGGTTTCCAGAAGTTACGGTTATCAGAGGCAGCATCTGGGACATGATATGATGGGGCAGATCGGCACGCCGATATGAATAAAAGATTGAACTTAGCATTAGAAAATAATACTGAGTTTTTTGCCGTCAAATACAGCATTCTTTACTATTTTACGGATCAGTTCGTTTTTTCCACTGTACCCGATTTCATTAAAATTATCAAGGAGAAAACAGATATTTTCATAAATTATTTTTTCTTTTTCCTGTATCGATAGTGTTTCTTTCTCGCGAGCACGGGCTCTGCGCAGATCGGCTTCCAAAGCGCTTTTATGCCTATCAAATTCCTCGATCTTGGATACTATATAAGAAATAGCTGTGCTCCCTGATGACTGGGCGAGAGCAGAAGTCAGGTTATCAATGGCTTCCTGGGTTTGTTTCAGATCTGCTTTTATAGCACTTTCAGCGCGAAAAGAATCCTCTTGTTCAAGGCGTAGGCAGAATCCATCCGGGTTTAGGCGGATGGTTTTGAGTTGAGACAAAAAGGCATCATCTATTCGCTCCACTCTGGTATACTCAGATGGACAGGCCTTTTTCCCTTGCCGGGCCATAACGGCACAATAGTAGTATGAGAAAAAACGCCCATTTTTCTTGTAGCACCGGACGTCCATGCGGCTTCCGCAGCTACAGTGCAGTACCCCTTTTAGCAGGCCAATATCATATTTGGCAGAATGGTACATTTTATTTATCCCCAAGCGGGATTGGACTGCAATCCAATCAGTTGCCGGTATCACAGCAGCGTGAATGCCAATGGAAATAGCCCAGGTTGAGGAAACTTGCCGTTTCTGTGTGTCTGCAGTGTTTTTGGTTCTGCCGTATGCAATCAGTCCGTGTTTTCCATCAAAAAGAGAGGGATCCGGGAGAGAGCATCCAAGCGATTTGAAATATTCATAGGCCTCTATGCTGTCCTGGCAATAGACAGGGTTGGTAAGGATATTATGGATTTTTGACGCGCACATAAAAGCTCCGTTTCTTGTTTGAATTCCATGGTCACGGCAATAACGCTCTACGCGGGTGATTGTATATCCTTCCAGCATGAGTTTATACAAAAGCTTTACGTCACCAATCGCATTTTTATCCACTTCAAGGAAAGAATGCTCTTTAGAACCTACGGTATGACGTACCGATACCATGCCCGCAGGACATCGCCCGCCAGTCCATTTTCCTGACATTCCTAGGGCGTGCATGCTGTCTGATACACGTTCGGAGGTGTTTTCGCGCTCTAGTTGAGCGAAGGCAGCCAAAATATACATGACTGTTCGCCCCATCGGCGTAGAGGTATCAAACGCTTCTTTGACGGAGATAAATGCTACATTATGCTGTTGGAACACTTCATACATGGCAGAAAATTCCCGGACATTCCGGCTGATACGGTCAAGCTTGTAGACTATCACAGCATCAAGCAGATTAGCCTGCACATCGGACATTAATTCCTTAAAACTGGGACGGTTGGTATTCTTGCCAGAAAAACCTTCATCCTTATCATAAACCAGGAAGCGAAGTTCTTGTCCCTTGAAGATAATCTCCGCATATTCTTTGCACATTTTTATTTGTACTTGAACGGAATCGCTGTTATCACGGTATACTGATTTTCGGGGATAGATTCCTATTACCATATTGCACCTCCGTAGAATTTTATGCAAAAAGAGTATAAAAATAACACCTGTACAGGTGCCGGAGGTTTGTGGTAAAATATCTTTGGGAAAAAGATATCCGCCACGGCCTCCGGGCCTGGGCAGTATTTCTTGAGATACCGTCTCGATGTTGGAGCATCGGGGCGGTTTTTCTTTTTTTGTGCGATATCGTAAATTATTTTAGTAGATCAGCGATATTGATAATCAGTTCTGGAAAGATGCCGACGGGGACATCATCCGAAAAGAGGTAAAACATGGGTGCCGCATCTTCTTCATAATGGTACACGGTAGTGCGCTCTTTGGCAGGATCAATGATCCAGTATTCCCGGACGCCTGCTTCAGAGTATAGAGTATTCTTGGTGGAATAATCTATCCGGCGGCTGGAGGGGGAGACAATCTCAATCACTAGATCAGGAGCCCCGTTGCATCCGCGATCATTCAGTTTGGATTGGTCGCAGATCACGGAGATATCCGGCTCCACCCAGTCTTTGTCCTCTGCATCCAGATTGACTGCAAAGGGAGCTGGATAGACTTCACAGGAGCCGTTGCGGCCTTTAATAAAATTCCTGATAGTGCCGGATAACTCCATAATGAGTTTCTGATGCATCCGGCTCGGCGGAGCCATATCGTAAAGCTGGCCGTCGATCAGCTCCGCCCGATGGCCTTCCGGAAGGTTCCAATAATCTTCCGAGGTATACTTGTGTTCTCTTGGTAACGGCATATTATCACATCCTTTCTGACCTTTATAATAGATAGCCTATTGCAAAATCAGAACAAACGTTCTATAATCTATACAAACAAATGTTCGATTTGGGGAGGTATACGCATGGATTATATGAATGAAATCATCTCAATGTTGAAGAAATTAAGTGAAGAAAAGCTGCGATGCGTATATCTTTTTGTAAAATCCATGATGGATTAAGGCTGATCAGAATCGGTTAGTTTCCGGGCGATACCCTCCAAGACTTCCCATTCCTGTTCATTCAACTTTGCGAGGGCTTCGATCAGGCGTTTCTTAAAAGAGACATCTTCTTCCTTCATAAGGTTTCCTGCAAATTCTGCAATGGCTTCGCTTCTGGTAAGTGGGATAAACATTTCCCCTTCACCAGTCCGGAGCCATTTTTCATTTGCATTAAATTCCCTACATATAGATATAATCATCTGATCTGTAAGGCCATTTTCTCCATTTTCTATTTTGGAAATAGCGGTTTTTCCAACTCCGAGAGATTTCCCAAACTTCTCCAGAGTTAACCCTAACTCTTTTCGCAATTCTCTTACGCGGCATCCTTGTTCCACTATATTCACCTGCCTTTCATGAGTACAGATTAACACAACAGAGGAAATAAATCAATAAAAAAGTTGACGGAAGGGACAAAAAATCATTGACATAGTTCCTTAAAGGGAATATAATGTAGCTACAATCAACAGAAAGGAGATGAGAAATTTTGCCGACCATCAACGAAAATGAGAAGCGGATCATCCGCGCGGTAGCCGCAGCGCTTCCGAAGATGAGCGAGCGGGATCAGGGATACTTCCTCGGGTATGCAGAGGCGATGGCAAATAAAGAGAAAACGGTATCTGAGGACCGGGAGAATGCTCCCGGGGTTCTGCAGGAGGTGTGAGAGGTGGTGATGTGGATATCAAGAAAGAAATGGAAGGTACTTGAAAAAAGAGTGGCTGACCTTGAAAAGCAGCTTCAAGATCAACCACGCAATGAAGAGATATCATACCTCATTTCCTATAGAGATGCCGACAATCTGGTCAAAGAACAAAACAACGAAAGGCATATTTATGATGGGGCCGTTTGTTCTTAACTGGACATCTTTAAGGATAAGATAACCATCATTTCCATCTAGCAAGGTATTTTCATCAATGTGATTATCCTGACGGTACTGGTCAGCTAACTCTGAGAGCATATTTACGAAAGGCAAGGCTATCTCAGGAGTATCATCTTCATTGGAAATTATCTTTCCGGTGTATGTACCGGCAGAAGTCATAACAATTATATTATTATTCTCCATACCTTGTAAAAGCGGAATCATAGACAATTTTATAATGATATCTTTTTTTAACGAATGCATAATCCTCTCATCCTTTCTTCTATACTCGGCCTGGCGGGGCCTGTGAGTACATTATAGGAAAGTGAATGGAGAAAAGCAAGCGGAGCCATTTTGAGGACCGGGAAGATGTTCCCGGGGTTCTGCAGGAGGTGTAGGAGGTGGTGAAAAAAGTGGAAAAGCTAAATTCAGTGTATGAGCATTACGGTGCTAAGTTTGATCGTGAAGAAATAGAAAAAGGTAAAATTTCTGCTGTTGATTTCCTGATTGGGAAGGAAGATGACTTACAGGAGTTAACTGCAAATATGGCAGGATTTGGAACGAACCAGAGCCAGAGAGTCATCATTGATTATGACAAAGGATATGGGTATTTCATTGCCAAGAGAATAAAAATGGATTATGGGACGCACAGAAACGCCCCATAGAATACATTACTCTCCGAGATGTTGGCAAAGCGGGCAGGAATCGTCAGTACATACTAAATGATTTGGGCACTTAGAACGATCAAAGATTCTCCCATTTTCAGTATTTATAAACTCAACTACTTCAGGGGAATTTGTATAAGGACATTTTTGGAGAGTACCGCCCGCTATATACTGTTTACTCAAAAAATTCGCTCCTTTCCTTTGCACTCAGCCTGGCGGGGCTTGTAAGTACATTATAGGAAAGTGAATGGCGAAAAGCAAGCGGCCCCATTTTGAGGACCGGGAGGAAGCGCCCGGGGTTCTGCAGGAAGCGTGAAAGGTGGTGATGAAAGAAGATGGAGTATAGGAAGGAATTGATACAGCCGAACGGTATCACGGCAGAAGGCATAGATGAGATTATGAAGCATTTCGGAGTAAGTAGTGAAGAAGCAGACAGAGCGGAGGTCTTCATTTGTAAGAATGACGATTTCTTCAGGGAAAAGACAGGGGTTGTCTTGAATCTCAGATGCTGTGAAGCAGCTAAGGGAAAGAAGAAAGCCCGTATCATAGTGGATTATGATGCAGACTTTCCAAAGATTCTGACGAGGGTTATTTTTCCGTGATTGTTATGGGATCTGGCAATTCAGGAAAATGAGGCGGCAGATCGGTAGGGGTGAATACATCAAAGTAGTCGATAACGCGATGAAATGGGTCAGGCGCAATGGTGTGGATATAAGTTTCCCAGGAAACAGAAAAAAGATTTTCTATTTCATAACGACGTGCATATGAATCAACTTTCGACAGATCGATGCGGTATATCTTTCCCATAAAATTCTCCCTTCTTTTGATACTCGGCCGCGGCAACGGCCTGTAAGTACATTATATGGAAGGAAATTGGGAAAGGCAAGAGAAGCTATCCGAGGAGCGGGAGGAAGCTCCCGGGGTTCTGCAGGAAGCATAGAAAGGTGGTGAAAGAGAATGGATAGAGCAGAGAAGTACCGGAGAGAAGTAGGGATTTCCACTGGCAGAATAAAACGCGCTCTTGAAAAGGTAATAAGCGATATGAGCAAAGAGGGGCTTACTTTAACAGAAGCCAGAATAATGGTGGATGAGCTGAAACATGCCTTGGATGAAGTAGAGAGGCAGTATCAAAACACCCCATTACATGCATTTATGTCAGAGGAATTTTCCGAAAAAGAATCTTTGCTTGACGGTACATGCAGGAATGAGATTGTATCGGGACGATTTACAAGACATCTGATGGAAAAGAGCGGACTGCTTAAATATGCCGGCCTTACAGGAAAAACCCGTATCGTGATTGAGTATAACAACGATACGGGCGAAGGATGGAGAAGGATTGTTACAGAGGATGCTACAACTGTTGCCACTCAGACAAATCGGTAGGAGGATTGGCGGAAAGAAAGAGAAAATCCCATTCATTGCATCCGGTGGTAAAAGTATATACGTCGTCTGCGGCCGCCACAGGCGAAGAATAAAAGCCGTAAACGGTGTCACGGATTTTTAGGCAATATCGGCCAGAACTGTTGAGATATATACACATAGATCCAATAGGGCTTCTGTATACCCACATGATATTTTACTCATTTCTTTTGTACTCGGCCGCGGCAACGGCCTGCGAGTACATTATAGGAAAACGAATGGAGAATAGCAAGCGGAGCCATTTTGAGGAACGGAAGGATGCTCCTGAGGTTACACAGGAGGTATGAAAGGCGGTGATGAGAGATGGGTAAGAAACCCAAAAAGAAAAAGACCGCTTCTGGCGGGAAGCGATCTTCTTCCGGACAAGAAATTTCTGATAGAGAAAAATTTGAAATCATTCTTCAGAAATTTCTAAAATACCCAATTCAAGTAAGATTTTCAGAAAAGAAGGAAGAAAAATGAGGAATAAGCTACATAAAGAACCAATGAGGCAAAAGTGTTTTACAAAAGATTTTGCTGGTATGTTTCAACTCTTCAGAAGCTTAACGGAGTACCTTGATTTTTCTAAGCCATTCAAGGTGATAATTCACTACGATCCTGATCTGCCAAGAGTATCTATCGAAACATATGCGCCTATGGAAGTTCACGAACGATATATCCAGGAAGATGTCCAAGCTTAGGGAAACAGCTAAATAAGGAGATGCAGATAATGGTACATAACGTAGTAATAGGAATGTGTATTCTGGCATGTATCTGCTTTGGAACAAGTGTGGCGATATGCTGGAGAAATAGCGGATCTACTGTAAAATATAAAATTCTACAAATTACAGGGTACATTTTAATGTATTTTGCGCTTTTCCTTCAGCTTTACCAAACGTTCAGAAGTATTTAATTCTCTTGACAGGATTTTACTGAGTGCAAGGAAATCTTCCCATACCTGTTCTCTTACATCTTCTTCAAAATCTTTAACAAGGGAATCCAGAACAGGCCAATGCTCTTCCGGAAGATAAAGGTAAAGTTTGTACAGATATTCTCCAAAAATTGCTCGATTATCAGGAGAATAATAATGAATACAATTTCCTATTGTGCGTAAAGCACCCTCATAGGTTTCAAGCTTTTTAGAGAATAATTCATTTTCAGCAGATTCTTGGAGTTCCATTTTTTTAAGATGAAGCTGAAAGCGATTATTCAAAAAAGATGTAAGAGCAGGGGTAATTATGGAGATAGCCAAAGTCACTAAGATAGCGATCCAAGCAGCTGTGGCATTCCAGTCAACAAGAGGCATAATGGTTCTCCTTTTTCTTCTGTACTTAGCCGCGGCAACGGCCTGTGAATACATTATAGGAAAGCAGAGAAAGGGATGCAAGAGCAGATATATAAGGGCACATTTGGCAGAAAACCTTGAAAACAAGGAAACAAGTACAAGTATACAGCCATAGAATCAAGAGAGGTGATGAATATGGCAAAAAAAGAGCAGGAAATCACATGTACGGTAGAGTTTACAGAAGGAGCCATACAACGGATTACAGATGCCTTTGTGGATATGTACTATGGCATAAAAAATGGGTTTATTGAAGGGCCACTTCTGGAAGATGAAACTAAGGATAAACCGGCGTAGGCCGGGGAAATGGGACAAGCTGATGAAAATGGAAGAATTTTTGCGGGAATTAGAAGCAGAAAAGAAAACATCAATAAAGGCGCTGGCCAGAACAATGAGAAAACGGTTCAGGAAGATGACACCAGATAATGATATGAGAGCCATGTATTATGGTTACCTGGACGGATGCCTTAGTACATTATATGCCACCGGAAAGATCAGCGCAGAAGATGAGGTAGAGTTGTTGGATGAGATTGAGAACCAGGCATATGGAAAGGACAAATGATGAAAAGGATGAGAGTAACCCAGATCGATAAGATGATTGAGACATTGAAAAGCATACGTCCGATCAGGTATGAGATTGACCAGTACCGGCAGCAGGCGATTGTACAGCTGGAATTATATGCGGACAGGCTGGACGAAGCAGGGAAGAAAACGCTCCAGTTATTAAAGGAAGGGGAAGATGGAGGAGGAACTAAGTAGCGCGTGGCAGCAGGCGTACAGCATTGAGAATATGGAAATGCATGGAGAGGCTGGGAAGAAGCCGGAATACATAGGGAGCCTGGAAAAGATGAATAGGATCTATGACTTCTTTCGGGACGATTCAGGGCACTATTGGTATAGTGTGCGCATTCGGCAGCAGGACGGGAGAGCGGTTCCGGAAGAAGAAGCTGTATTTGGGCATCCGATCAGACAAATAACACGGAAGAAAGGTGCAGGGAAAAAGAAAAAGCGTATGTGATGGGACACATACGCCTGGCCGTAGCCATAAACAATAACGACACTATTATTGTACAGCTGCGGCCTCAGAAAGTCAAGGATAATGGGGGATTTTCAACCCCATTATAGCTTGGTTAAGGATATTAACCTTGTAGGCAGGATGAGGAAATGGCAACGATAGAAAGAAAAACGAAAGCCGGAAGGACGATAACAGTTCAGCAATACAAGAAACCTGGAAAGCATAAGGGGAAAAGAGAGAGGAAGACAGGTGGGACAAGCAAAGCTCAAAAGGAAGGGAATATCCGGAGGGCAATAATGAATCTTACCTGGTTAATGAATGAGAACTTTTCAGATGGTGATCTTCTTGTGACATTAGATTACAAGAAAGAAAACCGGCCAGGGGATTCTGCACAGATGAACAAGGACTTCCGGAATTTTTATGATCGATTGAAACGGGCGCTGGAGCGGGCGGGGGAACCGCCACCAAGATATATCCGTGTGCTGGAAGTGGGGGAGAAGGGCGCAAGACATCACCATATGCTCCTTCCAAGGATGTCAATTGAAATCCTGCGGAAATGCTGGAAATTTGGAGGTATCCATGTGGATCCTTTATATACAGATGGGAACTATAGGGCTATCGCAGAATATTTTGTGAAATATACCCGGAAGACAATGGAAACAGAGCAGAGGGAAATGAAAAAGCTGTGGTACCCATCGCAGGGGCTTAAAAAAGTAGAACCGGGGAAAACAAAAGAGATTAAATCCAGAAAAGTCGGAGATATCAAGATTCCCAAAGGATATTATCTGGATCAGGATAGCGTGAGAGCCGGGGTTAGCGCCTATGATGGCTGTGAAACCTTTTCATATATCCTTGTCAAACTGCCGGAAAGGGAGAACGGAAGGAAGGGAGAGAGCCGTCACGGATAGGAAACATGTGAATGTATACATAGAAACCACGCTTAAGGGCCCGGCAGTCCGTAGGGGAGCATATCTATATGTCCTGGAATATATAATTGCCGGAAAACCGAAGACAAGGTGCGGATATTGCTGCCATGAAGCAACGGAAAACCAGCTTAATTTGGAAGCATTGGTACGGGCTGTTGAACGGATCCAAAAACCGGCTCAAATACGAGTATTTACTCGTTGTGCGTATGTTTTTAATGCGATCCAAAATGGGTGGGCGCAGCAATGGAAAGAAGCAGGGTGGAAGAATGCAAAGGGTATGCCTATAAAAAATATGAATTTATGGGAAAGGCTTCTTTCAGGAAAGCAGCCACATATTTTTACGGCAACGGAAGAGACGCATTCATATCGCGAGTGGATGTTTTACGAATTAGAGAAAAGGATGGAGAAACAAAATGTATGTCAATGAGAGGATACCGGATGGGATTTATCTGGATATCACATGCCGGGAAGAGACAGAGGGGCGTGAAAAGTCCGGTAAAAGAAAAATGCGGGTAATTAAGCAATATGCCCACCATGTGCTTATGGAAGATGAATATGGGATTCGGACATGCATCACACATGCGGAACTTATGCAAAACGGGATTGTGACACAAAGATGCGTGGATGATGTGTAAAAAGGGAACAGAAGGTATGGCCAAATGATGTGTATGGTTGAGACACCTTAAGAAACCGGCTCATAAATTATATATCACGAATTCAGGCAGGGCCGCGCGCCCTGCAAGGAGGGATCAATGAATAAGGGAATATCAGGGCAATACAGGAATAGCGCAGGAAGAGTACTGGCATTCCAGAAGCATATGGGAAAAGTCATGTCGATTAATGATATAAGGAATAGCTATTCCTGGCTAATAGGGATGAAGTATTTTGAGGCCCCTGCGTCATCAAAATATCACGGAGCATATGAGGGAGGTCTATACGATCATTCGGAATTGGTTGCATTAACGTTAGTAGATATGACAAAGCGGCTAGATTTGAAATGGGAAAGGCCGGAATCCCCATATTTAGTGGGATTCTTTCACGATCTTTGCAAAGTAGATGCATACCGAAAAACGGATGACAATGGATATAAATACAATTCTGACATGCTGTTGCCTGGACACGGTGAAAAATCCGCAATATTGGCATTACAACATATCCCCCTGACAGACGAAGAAATCATGTGCATCCGTTACCACATGGGAGCGTATGAAGGGGAAGGGATATGGAAGAACCTTGGAAATGTAATAAAAAAGTATCCAAATGTGTTATGGACGCATACTGCGGATATGGTGGCATCTCAGATCATAGGCATTTAGCAAGAACAGGAGGCAGCAGGCGTGAAAAGGCATAGGGCAACGAGTAAACTGGAATTTTCGGCAAAGGTAAGGGAAGAAATTAAGAACAGGGATGGAGGTTGTTTTTTCTGCTTGCAAGGATACCACATGGAGGCAACCAGTAAGTTTGAATATTCCATACCACAGATCATGCATATTGTTCCGAGATCGGCCCTTGGAATGGGTGTAAAAGAAAATGGCGTGCTTGGGTGCCTATATCATCATAATCTGATGGATAACGGGAATAAAGGACTGAGAACGGAAATGATTGGGATGCTGGAAGAATATATGCGCAGGTTGTATCCGGGATGGAACCGTGGGGATGTGACATATCACAAATATAATTTTTAGGAGGGCTTTGCCATGGGACTTATAATCGCAATCGCAATATTATTTCTGGCGGCAGCAGGGATAACCCTGTACCAGATCGGGAAAGAAGAGAATTATTATAGGCCTTACGATAGGAGGAGATAAAGTGAAAACATTGTCTATTATCAATCTCAAAGGCGGAGTTGCCAAAACCATTTCGGCGGTAACGATGGCATACATATTGGCGGCGGAAAGGCATTTCCGGGTGCTGCTCATCGACAATGATAAACAGGGAAATGCATCAAAGATGCTTTATATGCACAGCTATGACCATAAAGGAACGGATGCCATGATGACAGATCGAACCCCTAATATGGCGGCGCTGATACAGCACACAGATTATAAGAGGTTGGATATCATCACCTGTAATATGACGTTAATCAGTGCGAATCTGAGTGTCCAGCTTGACCAACGCCGCCCCCAGCATGACCGGTTCAGGAAGGCGCTTTCCAGAATCCAGGAGCAATATGATTTCTGCATCATAGACAATGCGCCGGATATCAATATATCCACAATAAATGCCCTTGTGGCAGCAGACTATGTGATGATACCTGTCACAATAGATGATTTTGCATTGGATGGGCTCTCTGAACTGGCAGAACAGATTGATAACACGCGGGAAGACCTGAACCCGGGGTTAGAATTTCTTGGATGTTTTGTAACACAGTATGTATCAGGGGATGCAGCGGACAGGCAGGGGGCGGATTTACTGCAGCGGAAGGGATATCCGGTATTTGCAACACGAATCCGCAGAACAGATAAGGTGAAACCGGCAACCTTTCAGCGCGAGCCAGTACCAGTGTATTCTACTCGATGCGCGGCGTCGGTAGACTACAGAAAGCTTGTTACAGAATTCCTGGGGAGGATTAGCCATGAAAAACAGTAAATTCAATCTTACGGAGATTATGAACAATAGGAGCGTCAGGAGGCAGCAGGCGCAGCAGATAGAAGGACAGATCACTCTTCAGGATTGGATGGAATGGAAAGAGGATATCCGGAACCGTCTGCAGGAAACGAGTGAAAATTTCATTGTGATTGGATACCGGTTAAAGCAAATGCGTGAATCAAGACTGTATGAACAGGAAGGATTCAAGAGCTTAAGTGAATTTGCACAGAGGGAATATAATCTTTCCCGGTCAGTGGTAAGCCGGTTAATGCAGATTAATGACCGGTTTTCCGAGAACGGAAATAGCATGGAACTAAAAGCAGAATATCGGAATTATGGATATGCAAAACTGCAGGAAATGTTGTATCTGACGGACGCAGAATTAGAAGAAGTAACAGAAGATATGACAGTGCGGGAAATAAGAGAAATCCGTATGGAACGCAATGAACCAGAAGAGAGTGTGGAAGAGCCGGTGAATGAGTACCAGGAGGCAGCAGGCGCACCGGAAAAAGAGATTGCGACGTCGCAACAGTATGATAATGACTGGAAGGAAAAGAAACCGGAACCAAAACCGATAGAACTTCCTTCCAAGGATGCGGTTTATCGGGAAAAAATCGGAAAGACCATGTTGTCGGAAATTACAGAAGGCGGCAGGCGCTATTTGATTTTGAAAATGCGGCATAAATATCGGGTTGGAAACACCCTGGTCATGATGGAATGCGAGAGAGGGGAAAGAACCGGAAAGATTGTGGAAATTTCAATTACACATATGACAGATGATTCCGGCGGATTGATTCCTGGATATTGTGTTGTAGGTTTTGACGGCTATTCGGAATCTTTTGAAGAAGTGGGAGAAGAAGATGAAAATTGAGACAGGGGAATGCATTTATTGCGGACAGGTACACCAATTTGAAGTAGAGGATGAAATTCATCACACAGAAGAGGAGAAGAACCGAAAGGCAACAGAATTGTGCGACTGTGAAGAGGCACAGAATGTCCATGATCGAGTGGAAGTCAAAACAACAACCCAGAAAAATATCACAGCGCTTTTCCACGATGATCAGCCGGTAATGGAAAATATTATGATGAATGCGATTGATTATATCCAAGATGGGACTTTATCGGGGATCACGCTTAAAGCAGGAAGTGTAAAGGGGCAGATGAGTATTACATCAAAAGGTAAAATAAAGGTTGAGCGTGAGAAGAAAATGAAAACCTCTCTTGAAAATCAGTAAAAACCTGTCCTGGAGGGAATTATGAGAGCAAAAAGATGGATGGTCATAGCTATGGCTATAATCTGCACGGAGGCAGCAGGCATTGAAGCAAGAGCAGAAGAATGTATCGTACCAGACCACATTTTACAGATGTCAAATGAGATTGGGCGGGAATATAATATCTGTCCGGAATTACTACAATCAATCGCATGGCAAGAAAGCCGTTTCCGGGCAGATGCGCAGAATGGGGGCTGCACTGGTTTAATGCAAGTCAATCCAGAGTGGCATCAAGATAGGATGGACGAATTAGGAATAACCAACCTGTACGAACCAGAACAGAATATGAAGGTGGCAGCAGACTATTTAGCAGAACTTTTCCAGGAATATGAGGATGTTGGAACTGTACTGATGATTTATCATGGGGAATCCGGAGCAGAGAAAAAAACAGAATTATCGCGGTATGCTGATGAGATTTTGGAACGCTCAGCGGCATTAGAACGGAAGCATGGGAAATGAAGGAGAAAGGAAATGCAAGAGATTAAGAACGAGATTAGGAACGATATAGATAAGGGTGATAAGGTGCGCTGGAAAAGCCAGGCAATGGGTATAGAGAAGGAGAAGATAGGGGTTGTGCTGAGAGTTATCCCGAGAGGGGTTAATGCAATGCAGTTCATCCCTTTTGGGGCAAAGAAAAGCTATATCAAGTTTGATACGGCCATATCCAGAAACGACCGGGCCCTTGTGGCCGTGGAGGCAGGAAAGAACGGGAATATTAGGCATTACTACACGCCAAGGATAAGCGCCTTGGAAGTGTTGAGTGAGTAAAGGAGGCTGGCATGGCATACATAAAGATACCAGTAACCCCGGAATCAGTGTTGCCAGAGATCAAGGATCCGGAAGTGCTGCAAAAAGCTATCAGTAAATACGGTAACAGGGCGCAGGTTGACATGGCGATCGAAGAGATGAGCGAGCTGACAAAGGCTTTGCTTAAATACAGACGTGGATACTTTGATGCGACAGCAGACGATTTACTGAGGATGCGCAGAAACATCATTGAAGAGGCAGCAGACGTGCTAATTACTGTAGCACAGGTGATCATGATGTATAACTACGATAACGAGATACAGGTAGCCGTTGACCTTAAGGTTAATCGCTTAAGGGACAGGCTTGGGAATGCTCGAAGACACAGGAGTATGTGAGCCGAGCGCCTATAATGATGAAAGAGTATTGAGCAGGATGCATGAGATATTATCAAACTGCGATGAGGTGCCGGATTGGGAATGCCAAGAAATGTTCTGTGCTGACTGTCAAATAAAACGAATAATACAGGCAATAAATGAGGGATAGCAGGAAGAAAAAGGAGAGCAGAAATGGCATATGCTGAGAAAACAACTATACCAGTATCAAGGACAAAGGCAGACATAGAGGAGTTGGTGCAAAGATATGGCGCTGACCAGTTTATTTCCGGATATCGGAATGATTTGGCAATGATCGGTTTTTCTCTCGCAGGAAGGCAGATACGGTTTTTACTCCCATTGCCGGATAAGCAGGCGCGAGAATTTCAGTATACTCCCGGACGCGGGCAGCGCAGAACAGAAGATGCTGCTCATGCCGCCTGGGAGCAGGCATGCAGATCAAAATGGCG
>ENA-ORMO01001774-ORMO01001774.1-human-gut-metagenome-genome-assembly--contig:-NODE-1774-length-20776-cov-4.145553_pt1 | contig 20776 bp, 21 predicted proteins | sample MGYA00242106_ERZ509001 | MGnify/ENA primary metagenome ERZ509001 (study PRJEB26280, sample SAMEA2338736) | human gut metagenome | biome: human gut; feature: human-associated habitat; material: faeces...
TATAGATTTGCCCCGTCCGGGACCTCGGTCCAGCCGGAGACGCCCGGTTCCCAAACATTCGCCTCTACGTTGCTAATCCAGTGTTTCCCGTTGTGGCTGACCTTTGCGCCCTTGGAATAGGCGTCCGTGCTTCCGGCAGGCTGTCTCCATTCCGGCCATTCCACCGCGGGGTCATCCATCCTTACCCAAAGCGAGGGCGCAGTATCCGGCCTCCAACTGTCCTGCGACGTGTGCCCGGTCAAGCAGCGATACAACACGCCGCCGTGCTGCACGCGCTCTCCCTCTGCATACGCATGGCCCCCGCCATCCCAAAGGGGGAACATCCACGCGCGTTCATATGCCTGCTCATCGGACAAGTCCGCCGCCGCTGCTTCGATCTGCGCCCGCTTGGCTTTTGCTTCGGCAATCAACGAATCACTAGGTGTATCACCAATCATAATGTCAATAGCTTGCGCTTGCATTTTGTTTTGTTTCACAAGTTGTGCCTCGACAGCTGGAACATCCTGCGCCATAACGATGCTGATTTGACCAAATTCATAGATACTGCGGACGAACACCGTGTACCCTTTAATCGGAGTTCCATTATCTATTTGCATAGTTCGGATCTTCTCTTGGTCGATAAATACTTCTCGTAGTTTCGCATCCTGGTATTTGCTGCCGTCAAAAGCAAGACAGATAGCCGCACGACGCTGGTTATTAATATACTCTGTTACCTCCCGTGCTCCCACCAGTATCAAACTTGTGTTGTCTGCAAATTGTAAATTCATTCGCTCCATCTCCATTCTATCGGATGTTTGGCAATTAGTGTATCTTTCGGATTTTGGGACAGTTCGAAGTACACTTTTGCGTTGTCATATCCGGAACTATTGCTCATAGTTCCCCTAAAACGAATGCTGTTTATTTCCATTGCTGCGTCAAGTACCAGTTCATAATCTTTTTTCAATGTAATGGAATAAGGGGATTCGTTTGGAAAGTCCGCCGCTTCCCGATGTTCCGACAATAAGAATTTAGCTCCATTATTTATTGATATAGACGCCGTACATTCATATGCTATATTTCCTTTACCAAGCCTATCAAAAACTATAATTACATTTTTAAAAACAAGTTTATCCCCTGCCTTCGCTTGAATCTTAGGTCGAAAGCTAAATGACATCTGTGCAGTGTCTCTAACCACTCTGCCATTTGCTACAATATTAATCTTCAAAGGGTCCGTTCTGCTTAAGTATGAATATGCTTTTTTTCCTGAGACTTGTCCGGTCATTGGCGCAGGAATTGTTTCTTTTATGTTTTCATATACCAACCGACTTACTTTATCTTCCCCCGTATGCCACCCCTCTGCTATTTCCCGTACCACATTGTCCGGTGTGGTAACCATAATCGGGCTTAATTCCTTCAAAACGTTGCTGCTGTCCGGAACATAAATCGGCATTTATATCCCCCCTTATGCCTCATATACGAACGTAATACGTCCAGCCGGTGCGCTGGTTGGTTCCTTATCGGCTACCGCAAATGTAAAGCCGTTGACACTACCGACATCCGATGGAATAAACGATTGATTACCAAGAGTTGACACATTTCCAGCTTCTAGTTTTGCCGCAGAGATAGTGACACTCTTTCCTTCTTTTGCTTGTATCCCTAATATTGTGCCTGATCTATCAGCGCTTAACTTAAATGTACATTTATATAAATTTCCGCCTTGATTGCGGGCGACTGCTACACCTGTACAATATACCTGATCCACGTTTCCCGGATTTGCTACCCAAAAAGAAAGTGTATAAGTATCTCTGGGTAAATAATCCATCACCTGCTCGAATTTAGTGTATGTACCGCCTGTCCCTCCGTTCAGTGTGAGGCCTTCGTTATTTTCAAGCTGGATGTATTGTCCAGACCGATCGCTATCCAATTTCCAATGGTCTATCGTATATCCGTTGGAAGTATATTTTGTTTTTCCCTGTGTATTTGTTGGTACTCCAAAATACCAGTTTTTCAACAGATTTGGGTTGCATGCTCCTACATCTTGTGCAGTTGGCATTTGTACAAGGTCCCCATTTATATCCAAGCCTGCAAAACCATTCGGCTGATTTTTACTGCTTTTAATTTCGTAAATGAGATTTAATAGTTCCCCTGCTGCATCTTCGCTAATAACACTTTGGGCCGTCTCAAACCATTCATCGAAATCTTCAGAACTATTCTTTATAAAGCTATCCCATTGACTATTCATGGAGGATCGGAGGTTTGTGTAATCCTCCCAAATGCCTTTTGTGTCCACGCCTGGAATGCTTTTCATCAGCCCTGCTAAAGGTTCTCCGTCTGTCGGGTGCTTATTGGTATTTAATCTTTGATCGGTAATCATAGATGCTGTAACTGCGGTGGCTTTTTCTGGCACAACAACTGTCGCCAATGCTAATTCATAGTTTAGCGATTCATGGGACAAACTGTTTTCCAAGGATGCGCTTCCTTCTCGTTGCTTTGCCGCTACATAAATTTCAGGCTTTTCGCTCTGTAAGTCCATACGAAGAACAATATCGGTTGTTTCCCCCGCCGTCACTGTCAGTTGGATTGGAAGGCTAGATATATACCCTCTCCCTTTAATCATTGCAACACCAGGCGATACAATAATTTGTAACCCTGATCCTGTCGTCACAGCTAAACTTGATCCGATATAATCCTCTGGATTGTCATCCGTACTTGATACTGCCATTTCAGGTGCAATCCCTGTTGTATATAGGCACTCAAAAAAACTTGCCAAGTCTTGCGCTGCATATTGGTAGTATGCAAGCTCATCTTCTGTGAGATCACCTGATGGTTTATCCCAAAAAAAGGATTTTTCCCCTAACGCCATTACTTGCCTCCTGTTCTGATTTGCCGCTCTAAAAGCTGCAAATTTGATTTCCGTGGTTTCCCAAAAGTTCCCGTTATTTTGTATCCAATCCCTTGCCAGGTGTGCGTTACACTAATTAACTGTACATTATCCTGCCTCCTTAATACCCGGTCTCGTATCGTCACAAAATCGCCCAGGTAATAGTCTTTGTTGTAGATATAATTGCCGTTTAGCTCAACGGTAAAGGTATCGTCTTTCTCAAAATTGGTTGCTTCCTTGCGGGCAAGATTCCTCATTTCTTCCACAACATCAACCGCTGTATCGTCTACACTTACGTCGATCTGTGTTTCATACCGGTTTCTCCCTTCTGGCTCGGCCTCGTTTTCTCTGCATACAAGGATTGTCGTTGCCTCTGCTTCTGATCGTGCACCATTTTTGGTTGTATAAAACGCATTGCGGTAATTTTCGACGTCACTTACAAACCGACTGTCTATGGCGGTCGATAGGTCAACGTCAAATATGATTCGCGGTCGGTTGGATTGTTTAGCTGATCGGTCCACCCCCTGTACTACATCAAATACCATCGTATCCGATGCTATATCCATGTTGACCTGATACCCGATTTCCTGTGCGGCTCCTACCTCTTGTAGCAATTCTGTGAGAGGATTAAACCGCGCCATATATTTATCGTCTGGCACTCCACGCTTTTGATCGGGTGCTATGACAAATTTCGGTATCTTCCGTTTTGCGTTTGATGGGGATACAATATTGTTGGTAACATAATGCTTCATGACCGTTTCTGTGCTGCCTTGTACCGTATCATATCCCTCTAAATCGCCGCCGGACATAGGGTATAAACAAATCCGCTGTTTTAAATAACCTTTAAGATCATCCCCACTGCGGATTATGGGGGCCGCCGTAGAAGTCCGTTCGTCGTCTATGCCTCTGATAATCCCCCATAGATACACATTGCTTGCCCTTACGCTGATGATGTTATCCTGCTGTAGAGTTTCCGCATAAGTATCTAGTGCAGATAGATTCATGGACCATGTGCCCGGTTCGTACAAATTTTCCGTCCATGTTATCGCATAGGGGTTGATCTTACCAAGTTGTCCATTTTCAAGTGTCGATACATCTGACAACGGTTTAAATACTCTTATGTCCACTACACGCCTCCATACTGCTTTTGCCAGAACATGTATCCCAATGGATGGTTTGTCTGCCCGCCTCCATCTAAGCTGATAACATTCCGGCCCCTTTGCAAATACCAATAGTCACTGTTCAATGTGAGATAATGGCTAGCATTTTCGATCACTTGCCCAGTGGCCGCAGACTTAATAACTGCTGTACCTTTTTCTGTGTCTACCTCTAACTGTTGATCGGCGTCGATTGATCGATTAAACTGCATATATTCCCCGGAACTTTCATTTGTGATTGTTACGCTTTCCGCCGTCCCAATTACAACAATCCGTACGGGGAGATTATCGTACGTATCGTTTATTACAACAAATGTCGTCGTATAGGTCCCAAATTCAAACACCGGGTCTATTACCAGCGGGAAAGATAGCCCGCCAATGACTGCCCCCATCCGTACCACTCGTTCGTTTCGTTCCTTCCATTTTGGTTGTTCTGTGGATTGGAAAGTCAGGCTGAACTTTTCATTGCTTCCAATACGGTCAAAACCCACTGGTATCTCGGTAAATCTTCCCCGCAACGAATAAGCGCCCGTATCGTTTTCATACACCAGAGTCCCTTGATAATTCAGGTCAATGGTATTTGCCAGCTTGATCTTCATTTGCTGCAATCCTCCAAGATCGAACCAGCCCTTCCTCTCCCCTCCCAATATTGCAATTTCCATCGGAACACTCCTCTGATCGTATCCAGACATGTAGGTGTTATATATCCCTCCAATGGACATATCGCTATCCTCTATGCTGCCTACGCCCATTGTGTCTATGCTGGATAATAAATAAGGGCCGATCTCGTCAAAAACGAGAAACAGCCCATTGTCCGATATATAGGTGACTTTTTCCATATATTCCACCTTCTTATTTTGCACACAAGAAAACCGCGCTCCTGATGGAGTGCGGTTCTTGTCACTATCTGTCTTTTATGCTATTATGTGTGTAAGGTGTTATCAAGACGCTGGGCGGTTGCCCCTCCATTCCCGGAGGGGGAATTCGTTTCTTTTCCCCTCGTATTGAGAGGGGGTGAGGCCATGATTACATATTCAGAACTCTTTCAGTTCTGTTTGGTTCTTCTTGGCGTTGCAACGTTCGTTTGGACCGTTGCTTCTCACGATAAAAAGAAATAGCCGCCCAACCCTCGCAAAGTTAGCGGCTATTTCTTAGTCCAACTTTAGGGGCAACCGTCTACTGGTAGCACCTTACGCTTTTATTATATCCTCCTTTTTTTATGATGTCAATCCACTCGCCCCGTGAGGGGCAAGACAACAGTGGAAAAGCAGATCATGCAGCCAAAAGCAATTTCAATCCACTTGCCCCGTGAGGGGCAAGACCTTATGAGGCATTAAAGCTTGCTTGTCAATCAAGATTTCAATCCACTTGCCCCTTACGGGGCAAGACGCAGGAAAGCTAGGAAAAGCTCAAAGATTTGCGTATTTCAACCCACTCGCCCCGTGAGGGGCAAGACTTATTTTATCGGAAAAGCAAACGTCTATACAGTATATTTCAACCCATTTGCCCCTTACGGGGCAAGACGAAAACCCAGTGGTTAAATGAGAAAATTGACGAAATTTCAATCCACTTGCCCCGTGAGGGGCAAGACAGCAAATAGTAACAACTCTATAGTGTCATACTTGTACAACGCTACTGATTATCTGTCTCTTCCCTCCTTTCACAAACGGATATTTAGCGCGGTATTACCAACCGTCACATTGATTTCTCCGCGTGTTCTGTCAGTTAAATATGTTTGCTTGGACTTCGCACATTTGATTCCTTTTTGTGGATCTACTAATGCCATGATCTCTTTGCAGAGTTCTGGCTCTACACCATACAGCCGTAATGCGATTTCTACACCACTACGATACATGTACATTAACGTTTCACCATCATAATGCCGTCTATATTTTTGTTCAAATTCCGCTTTCAAGTCTAACCCCATTCCATTAAAATCCCAAGCAGGACGGAAATAGGCATGATGATATAACCATCTTTTCTGGCGCTTTTCTGGCGAAAGTAGTCGCAGGAAATCCTCTTCCGGTAAGATTGGTTGACCGTTGTAATACATGACTTGACCGGGTATAAAATCCTTCAAGATTTCTTCCATTTCATAGAATCGGTTAATATATGCCGCTGTGAATAAAATTCCTTTTTTGCCTGTGAGTTTGTGGGCTATCAACTCGCAACCTTTTTTAGTGACTTGGTAACAAGGTAACACTCGCCCGGTAGAGTCTTTATAGGCGCTCTCTCGAAAAAAGTCACTCAATCCAAAATTGGATTCAGTGAGAATTGCCCTATAGGAATCAATGTCACGCAATAAATGCCCATGAGTTTTCCCTATCATCTGCGCTACCTCTCGACTATCAAGCACTGGCGTTGATTCTGATAGATTCCACATAATATATACCTCCTTCATTTGACGGAGGTTACACTATCTGATATAATAAATTTATCAGATGGGTAACCTCTGGTTGATAGCAATAACGTTTGTGCTTGGTCGTGCGGCGTTATTGCTATTTTTTTTGTGCTTTTGCGTACATTAAATTAATGCCTTGCCTAATTACTTCCGCTTTCGGCTGCTTTAAGGTCGTCGCTGCATAATCGAGTTTTTGCATATCTGTGTCAGATAGTCTAACTTTGTACTGGTTATGCTTTGGATCGTCTGTGGGGCGTCCAGTTCTTGGTGACATTTTCAACCTCCTTTCTTTTGGGTGTACATATATAATAAATTATAGACACCCAAAAATCAAGAGGTTTTTAAAAAATTTTCTTTTTCTCTTGCAGAATTTGTCGAAAAGCATTATAATGTGAACAAATAATGAATTATTTTGGAGGGGATTTTATGAATGAGTATAGAAATAGTAATATTGCTATGGTCCTAAAAGCTTGTGGGATTATTGTGGGACTTTGCGGATTTATTGGCGGAGTCGCGGCTGGATTTGCAATACCTATTATCAAGGTAACATCAGGGCTGTTTTCGGACTATCACGAAGAACAGTATAACTATCTACTCATGTTGCTGTGTTGGGTGTCAGGAATTATATCTGCTGCCATCCTTTATGGTTTTGGAGAGTTAATAACGATTCAGAATGACAATAGACAATTGTTGGAGCAAATTGGCAGTAAATTGGCATCTCTATCATCTACGCAAACTACGAATCAACTAGAGTCGAGTGATGACTCTGATAAAATCGAAGAGACTGAAAGTACCGATGAGGGGTCATGGGTATGTTCTTGCGGTACATATAACTACCCCCATGAGAAGATTTGTTCGCGCTGTGGTACTCCAAGGCATCCCGAGAATTAAATTATCTCCTTCCATATAGCAATCTTTCCGCCTGCCTGTCCATCAGTCGGGTAACCTGCCCCTCGGTGAGGCCGCGCGTAATGTGGTTTGTAATCGTCATACTGCGATTGTCGCTATTGCTGTAAGCAATACTAACCCCTTCACGGTATGCCCTTTTAGTACGCTCAATGGCGCTGGACAGGCGTGCGACTGCATCTTGTACCTTTGCAACCATTTCGTCAATTGTTGCCTGCGCCTGTGCTTTTATGGTGTCAAAGCCTGTTTTTAATGCTTCGTTGGTTACGTTTGCAAAGCGCTGGCCGATGGAAAGCGTCTCCTGATTGATAAAACCGTAAGCCTGATACAATCCGGCTTGTAAAGCATTAAATGAGTCATCAAGAATCTTTAACGTTTGGTCCCTGGCTTCCTCTGCGGCGGCCAGGGCCTTTTTGCGTTTCTCTTCCAGATGCTTTTCTTCCGCTTCATATTCTTCTTCCAGATTGGACAGTCGTTCTTCATGCCTCTGCTTTTCCGCTTCCAGCTCATTGACCTCTTTTTCAACGGTGAGGTCTTTTAGCTCTTCTTGTTGACGCTTTAACTCTTTTTCAAGTTCCGCTTTTTCTTCTGGCGACCGTGCATATTGGATTTGTGTCTGTAAGGTTTGGATTCGGTCCTGTGCAAAAGATAGATCGTCATTTAGCTTTTCTTCTTCGCGGGCGCGCTTTTTGGCGTCGATCTCACGCTGCAACTCGTCAATAATGCCGTCAACACGCTCTTTTTCAGCTTCATAGTCCTTCTTTGCGCGTTCTAATCGAGCATCATATTCCTTGTTGATCGCGTCAATCTCCGCTTCTGCCTGTTCCTCGACCAATTCCTTTTGCTTATCATAGTAATCTTTTGCAAGGTCTAACTGCGAGTCAAAAGCGTTTTTCAAAGCTTCTTCTTTGTCTTTCTCCATTTGCTTTTGCAGTTTATAGACTTCCTGGCTGTATTTTCGATAATTTTCTTCGTCTTTACCATAGTAACTATCACGGATTTTAATAAGCCCGTCAAGATATTCCTGTTCGCCAATGATCTCCATTTCCCGCTTATATTTCAGTTCATCGTATAGCTTTTCCTGCCACGTTTTTTCTTTTTCTGCGCTGTCCTTTTTGGCTTTTTCTGTTTTTTTGGTTGCGGCGTCAAAATCTGCAAGGTTGAGTTCGAACGTCGCCCCCTCTAAATCCGTTAATGGTTCCAGCAGATTTATCATGTTTTGAAGCTCCGCTTTGTCCTTTGCAATGTCCCAATCCTCCCAAAAAGAGCCATGTCCATTTGTGCGCTGTTTTGGACCTTGTGCCTCTTTGTTAAGCTCCGACAACTGCTGCTGCATCGCCTTAACGGTCTTTGTGGCATTACCTCCTACTTGTTGGTAATACTTTTGCCACTCTGCTGAGAGCTGTGTGATAAGGTCTGTCTCGATGTCTCCTTTTGCCTGGGCAAGCGTGTGCCAATTGCCTCTATCGCCCCGATAATTATTCTCCAATTCCGCAAACAATTCTGCATTATTGTCCCTAAGATTCGCAAAGAACTCTTCGTTGTCTTTGTATTTCTCCATAATGCTTGCGGCATATTGTGCGCTTTCTTGCTGATAGAGTGCGGGGAATTGGGCAATAAGCTCTTTCTCGTCAATCAGCCCCGCCATGTAATCCTCGATATATGGCATAAGCTGTGAGTAATTCTCGCCAAGTGACTGGATGGTACTGATTGATAATTTTCCGCCGTCTGCGGCCTCTTTTTGCGCAGCAGCTAAAGATTTGAGTCGTTTTTCGCTGTTCTCTAAGTTAGCAAATAATTCATCTGTGCTCATTAAGGAATCTGTTACATCCCCTATAGACGTCTGCACATCTTCTGCAGCATTACTCAGCTGGTCATAAGCTTCTGACATCTTTTGTATGCTATTTGCATATTCCCTGTCTAGCTTTTTCCCCTCTTCTATTTCACTATTTAGATCATTTATTTGTTTTGTAATGTCATCTAATGGTGCCTTTATCTGTGCGTCGGTTGCCCAATCGCTATTATTGGCTAATTTTTCGTTTACTTCCGCCTCTATTTTAGCTCTTTCTTCTTTCAGTTTAATTAACTCTTGTTCGTTTCCAATTAACTCCAATTGATTATCCGCTTGTTCTTGATATAAATTCTTTAAGGAAGTGTTTGCTGCTTCTGCTAGCGCTCTTTTTTTCATTACTTCTATGTTTTCATCAATTGCGTCGGTATTATCTTTTAGCTCTCCTGTTACGCTGTTGATGGATAAGGCCTCTTCCCCAAGCGATTCATTTACTTGGTCCACCATATTTTTTAAAAGAGCTTTTTTCCCTTCAACATATTCCGCCGCATCTCCTTCTGCTTTCAGTTCAGCATTGATTTCCCTAATCCTTGGAAGCAATTCATTTGATATATAGACTAGGTCAGAATATGTACTGCTATAATCAGACAAATACTCAATTACGTTCCCCCGTAACTTTTCGAGCTCTTCTCTTTGCGATTCCATCTCTTCTACATTTTGGTTTATTGCTTGTGAAAGAGCTACAATTCCTCCAACTACGGCGGTAAGTGCTCCTGCTAGTGCAACCAACGGGTTTGTTTTAGTCACAGCGTTTAGCGCTGCTTGTGCAGCAGTTGCCCCCTCCGTTGCAGTCATAAAGGCCTTATAAGCAGTGGTTGCAGCAGTTATCTGTTGTACAACTTTCCAGGCACCGTATACTGTCACCAATGCGCCTACCGCATTTTTATGTTTGACAAGCCCCTCGACTGATCCTAAAACCAATTTAGTGAGCATACCAAATACTGCCCCCCATTGCTTGGACAGTTCGGACAAATCGCCATTTTCTTTCATTGTCTCAAACTCGCTTGATATATCTTCAAGCGAGCTTTTTGTTTCTTCAAACGCCTCTTCGCCCATATCACGGGCAAACTGTCCCATATTGTCTTTTAAGGTACTCCAACGGCCTAAGAGAGTTTGGGATTGTTTTTCCATCATCCCGGCAAACTTTCCTGTACCTGTGGTTAATGACGCAATTGCCGCATCCAGTTCCGGTATTCCCACGCTACCTTTTTCAATGAGCTTTGACAACTCTGCGGTAGATTTTCCCATATTGTCGGCCAAAGCTTGCGTTAGAGGGACGCCGGCCTCTGTCATTTGCCGCAATTCTTCGCCGGTGACTTTGCCTTTTGTCAACATTTGTCCATACGCAAGGGATATACGATTGAGCTTATCCACAGATCCCTGCGATAGATCGCCTAACTGGGTTAAAGTGGTAATAATGTCTTCCAGCTCCACACCATAGTTCATGAGTAATTGTGCGTTTTGGGTTACATCAGGCACTTCAAATGGGGTTCTAGCTGCAAAATCCTTTAAATCCTCCATGAGTGACTTTGCTTTATCCATATCACCCAACATGACCGCAAAAGAGGTCTCATATTGCTCAAATTGTGACAAACTACCGATTGTAGCCTCCAAGAAAGAGCGTGTCGCCCGCATTGCCAAAAGACTTTTCATCATGCGCATCATATTGGATAACCGTTGAGACATTGTGTTTAAAGCCCCTGCGGCGGTATTACTGGATGATGCAACCCGGTTTGTATTGTTTGCCTGCTGGTTTAACAATTGATTCACCGCAGACAATTGCGAACTTAAATTCTGTTCACGTGTACGAAATATTTCAATCCGTTGGTTAAGCTGTGCCTGCGTCCGTTCCAGCGACGCTTTTACCTGTTGGAGCCTTTGCACCTGCGTCGATTCCTGGCCATACTGTGCAATCGCTCTTTGTATGGCGGCGGTATTTCGTTCCCGTGCGGCGGGATTGTTTGCCATAACCTTTGCCGCCATTTCAAGCTGCTGTTTGGTCTGTTGTAACTCTTTCGATAGCGCTTTTTCTTTCGCCTGCAACGCCGCAGTACGTTGTACAGCGCCGTCAATACTGTTGTTATATTGCGACGTATCTCCAACAATCTGTATTACAGTACGCCCAACAATGTTATCGGCCATTTTTAAGTCTCGCCTCCAATCCCCGGGAAATCCTGCTGTAGGTCTGCTAGGGTCTGGTATTGTACATACTTTTTGCCCCCGACAACAATTTCTTTTCCCTTATACTTTTTACTGGGGCCATATTTGATCTTTATAAATCTGTCTATCCTCAACAAGATTTCCCTAGGGCTGGAAGTCCAAAAACTTTCAATGCTTTTTCCAAGCTCTCCTGTCCACATAACTTCAAGATCGCCCCAATCGCTGCTACCGCTGTTTCCACCATCTGTTCCCCCAGGCGATTCTCACCCTCCGGTGGAGCCATTTGTTCAAGCGCCATTTTATATAGCTCAGTCGATACCGCTGTAATAGTGTCCGGGTCAAACCATTCGCCGATCTCGTATAAGCTTGGTTTTAGGTTATCTATCTTATCAGAGTTAAATACCTCTGCATTTTCGGGGTAATTGCAAAGCATGAATGCTCGGATAAGATGCTTTTGGGTCTTTATGTCCCCTGCGCTGGTTGCCTTCTCAATCCCGTCGCAGGACCTTTCCAAATAATCGAGCGCGTTGAGATCAAGCCTCAATTTCATGGGTTTCCCCTGCACTGTGATCGTTTTATAAGATTGTCTCAATTCTTGTAAGTTCATATTTACCTCCAAAAGAGATTAGGCGGGATTTCTCCCGCCCTTGCTCATAATCACAGTTCATCGGCCACAATGCCTGCTGTTCCTTTGGTAAACCAGGTTGCTGATAATTTTGTATATTCGTCGTCATCGCTAGCAACGCTGAACAAAAATCCACCGCTGGATTTTCCTTCTGTATATGTTACCTCATAGTTTAATGGCACAACTGTTCCAACTAATTCCGCAGTCTGGAAATTGATGCTTTCATTTTCGGTCTCTGCATTTTCAGTCGGCGTTGCAAAAACTACTTTTGCAATCTTTTCCAATACCCATACGCTGTCAGTCAATTTGACCTTATGGGCACAGATATATTCCGGGGATACATCGTTTGACCCCTGCACTACAGCGCCTGCAGTATTCCGTTTCGCTCCAAGCACTCGTTCTTTTAATGCAGGAGAGATCGACGGGATAACATATGTAATCGTTCCGCCTTTGTTGGAGTTTACTGCTTTTTGCTTTTTGTTCGAGCTATAAAAGTTGCCCTCTGCAACTTCTGGCGCATATGCTTTCGATACAACACATTCGGACAAGTCGATCAGATTTTCGTCATCTGTGGTAAGCGCCTCTTTTGTATCGGATTGTACTGGAAATAAGATTAGCCCTTCAACGCCCAAAATTGGCGTTACAGCAACGTCAAGTGGTGTAGATGCCATAAATTCACTCTCCTAACTTAACTTTAAATTTAAATGTGATCCGTTTTATATAAGTACCTGTAGCAGCCTCGAAAGAATCATCGTATTGGCTTCTACGAGCATCGTATATAAGCGATAATGCGCTGCACAGATTACGCGCCGTTTCCTCTTTTTCTTCTTCCCGCAATGCTCGGACCTCGAAATAATAGGTAAACGTCAATCTGCGCGCCTTGTTAGAAATATAATCTTCTAATGTGGATGATAACAGATAAAAAATGGCGGCGGGGGATTTGGGCCTCGCTGGAAACCAACCGGTTTGTAAATCGATTGAGACTGCTTCTGCAACTCCGATAATGTCCGGGATAATGTCTATCTGATATGCATTTGGCGCAGATACCCATTCCCCGTTCGGACGCAAGTAAATCATTTCAGCACCTTCTTCAGTTCGCTCTGTACCACCTTCTCAATATTCCCGTTGTCGGTATTGTCAATCAATGCCGGGCGTAAATATGGTTGCGGAGGCTGGCCTAACCAATCCTGCCTATGCTGGACAGAGGGGTCTCCTCTTTGCCCAGTCCCAAACTCGACATACGGCGCATATTCCACATTCGTGCCTACCGTCGCCACGCAGTTATCCCCGTCATATCCTTTTGTGGTTGTAATGCTCGAACGAAGCCGCCCAGTATCTACCGGACACAGGCGTTTTGCATCACCCTCCACAAGCAAACCAGCTTTATGTATCCCCTGTTCTAGCGCAAATTGCACCTGGCTTTTACTGTTTTGCAATTGCCTCATGAGCCTTTCCAAATCATCCATCGGCGCTCCTCCCCGTGTCCTTTACTACAATCTGTAACGGACCATCCTTTGCAACAACATAATCGGCCCCAGACACAATTTGGTAGATTTCGTTATCCAAGATGATTTCATTGTCATCTTCCACTGTCCCCAAAAAGATCACAGTATACGCCTTTTCTGACGTTAGGCCAATCGCCTGACGTTTAATAGGATCAGAGTATGGATAAACCTCTGCAATCACATCGGTGTCTTTATGTAGCTGGATAGGGTGCCCAAAATCGTCCTTCTGTCCTTCCCCTGGAAGGTATTGTCTGATTGTGATTTTGCGGCTAATCTTCTGGCAAGGTCTCCACATGTTCTAGCCTCCTTCCGCCAACTGACGCTAAAGGATACGGCAACAGATGTTTTACCGCATTTGGAATATCATCGTAACCAATAGAAACTCCGCCACAGCCGTGAGAGGTTTCCCCCTCGCGGCCCATGCGGTTATAAAGCAATACTGCTATCGCACGTACAGCCCCGCTATAATCGGATGGATTATCTCTATGGGTAAGTCGCCTGAATGTCTCTTCTGCATCCTCATAAAGCAGTCCCAACAATTCATCGGGTACACCAGGAAGCTGGTTAGATAATTTTATGATCTCTTTTGCTTTATCCATTGGTAATCAGTTTTGCCATTGGAATCGATTTTGGGTTAAATTTGATTTCCCAATTCGATGTTGCAAACAATTGTGCATCCGTTGGCGATTCTGTCCATCCGCTAGATGGGACCTTAAAGCTGAACCCATTGGGATGTAGGGTTTCGCGGATACGGGTATACAAGGTATCCTGCCCGCCATTTTTTGCTGCACTGCGTTCCGTTTCAACCGGCTTGTCCAGTCTCCCCGGCGCTCTGCGCAAACATCCAGCCCCTAACAGATAGGTTGTATATTGTACAAGGTCTTTGTTTGCTCCTGAGCCTCCAACTGCCTTTGTGGGTACACTGTCGTCAATAATTACGGTATATCCATTTGTAGATGCAAGATTTAACGGGCGTTGGATTCCGTTGGCGTCGGTATACTTCCAAAATTCCAACAATTCCAAATTTTCCAATGTCTTTGCAACGTTGGAGTGCATAATCGCCATTGAAAACGACGTCTTATGATCTCCCATTGCTTGCGTTGCTAGATCGTTAAGATCGGTTGCTCCGATTACCCGCGCATCCGCTGTGGCAGACGATAGATCAAGAATATGAGTATCGTGCCATGTTTTAGCATTCCCACTCCCAGTGATTCCAAAAATTGCATCCAGAATACCGATCATAACCTTCTGCCGGTATTTAGCCCAATATTTTGATACCGATGCAGCGATATGTCCCATCGGGTCAGACCCGGACAATTCCGCGACAAAATCGCGGGCGGTAAATCCTTTTGCACGGCCATAGGCAATACCGGACTGATAACCGCCGCTGGTTTCCGTCGCAGTAATGTCGGTGGCGCCATCATAGTTCACCGGATCACCGTCGAGGACGTTGTAAAAAGGGATTGTGTACTGGTTCCCGCTGTTGCTCAACATGTTTGCAATTGTGGGGTCATCCACCACCGCACCGCTGTTGAGCATTGCTGTAAGTACCGGGTCTGGTTCCTCCTGCCACATTTGGTAAAAGATTTCTTCATCAAAGGGATAATTAAGATATGTTCCTGGCATAAACTATACTCCTTTTTTCATTAAATTTTTATATTCGTCTGGATGTTCATTTGCAAAGCTTACCCGTTCCATATAGGACATTTTTTTGTAACCGTCCATCGTAACGGGCGGGGTTCCTTTTCCTCCGCCCGCTGGGGTCCCGGCACCAGAAAGCGCATGCGAAATGCCAGCAGATACCGCACGATCATAAGCCGCTTTGATCTCTTTTATCCGTTCTGGTACGTCTTCCGCTTTAAGTTCCTTAAACGGCAGCATTTCCACAAGTTCTACCGGGACCTGCTTTTCAGCAGCGATTTTGGTTGCTTGATCTCTCAGTTCTCGCGCAGCTTCTCTAGCTTTGAGCTGTGCAATCTCTTCGTTTGCTTTTTTCAGCCGGTATTCTTGCCGTTCCTGCTCATTCATAGCCGCTAGTTTTTCCGCCTCTGTTGCTGTCTCGCTGGCAATTGTATGGGCCTTATTCAGCGCCTTTTCTACCGCTGTTTTTGTAGCTTGAGACACCCGCTTATCCAACCAAGATTGCAAATCCGTATCCGTCTTTAGGATTTCATCATAATTTTTGGGTGTGTTTTCGTTGTGAGGTTGGTTCTCTGTTCCTTTTTCGCCCGTTGACGGTGTACTTGATCCACCACCATCCCAGCGACGCATAATGCTTGTAAATTCATTTTTTTTGATCCGCATAATCTGCTCCTTTTGTTGCACCACTCTGTTCTCTGCCAGAGGATGCAGATTTTTAATTTAAAGTAGCTTTTTACGTCTTGCCAAGACGTGTGCATAACCCTGCACCGGGAGATATGGGATCACCTCCTTTCCGTTCTCCCATGATACCAACAGCCCCCATCGTGCCATGCTGCACACTCTCTTTTTATGCACTCTGGAAACATTACTTCTTGACCTTCGATTGCTGTCTGAGTAACCGGAAGACCGTTGTCATCGTATTTAAAGCCGATTTTTGTAACGATTTTGGTGTTTACCGCATAAGGACATTTCATCGGTTACCTCCTTAAAATAGATATAAAAATACCGCCCAGACTTACGACTGGGCGGTATCTCTATCAAGTTTTCCTTCGAGCGCTTTTTGGGCCAGCGTTGCCAACATCCGCTGAAAATCTCCTCCATAATCAAAACATGTCATTTCCGGGCTATCATCGTCATATGGTTGAGCACTCTGCGCAATTGTCTTTAACGCATCTTTTTCATTTTTTGTCATATCTGATGCCATAGGCCGTACCTCCTTTTAAGAGCGTTTCCATAAATTCTATGTAACTTTCGGGGGACTGTTTGTAATCTGTATACTTTTCCACCATAGAGTTGAGAAAGTGGATAAATTGTGCAGCGTTATAATCCTCTGTTTTTTCCACTTTATATGTTGTTCCATTATTTCCTATGACAACTGATACCATACAATTTGGGTCAGCTATAAATATTGCTATATCGTCTTCCGCAAAGGTATTGCCGCTTGGATGATTATGTATGGCAATAAACGCTTCCTTTGCACGTGGAGCCTTTACCGTCCCTGGTTTTTGGCCTTTCCATTTTCCTAATTCTTGCACATGCATATTATAAGCGGCCGCGGTTTCTGTTCCAGCGGGATCATTTATAATGTATCGCAATAAGTTTTGACACTCTTTTTGTAGCTGTTTACTCTGTTGCCTCGTTAATACGGCTGATTCCAACAGCGGAACACGCTGAATCGCTTGCTCTGTGATTGAGAGATATTGAGAGTTTACATCTGTCAGTATACTACTGCCATTGGTATTGTCAACGTATTGCCTTTTCCACTGCGCATAAGACATATTTTCGATATTTACAGATTTCCCATTTTTATCACGTGCAGCGCGCTTATTTAACCGCTCTAATCCAGGTACATCAATCACCGCCGCAGTTGTGCTCCGGCAAAAAGGGTGCATAGGAGGATAATTCACTCCTACAGTAGCATCCTTTCTGGGATACTTTTTCCCATCGTGTTCCCGGCATGTTTGGGAGGTCCGTCTATCCAAAGTAGCTATAAACTCGTATTGATCTACTTCGGCTTCCCTATAGCTTTCAAGCGCTCCTTGGTTGGATAAATAATTGACCTCTGTGCGGATAAGCCTCGTTGCGTTATACATACTTTGGGTATAGGTCCGTTCCATCAAGTCTTTCGACATTTCTTGGATAGATAGTCCGCTCAATACACCCTTTTTTAGTACCTGAGCAGCAATATTGGCTACTTTCCCGCAATTGTGCCAGATCGACGCAGAATAATTACGTCCATACCATTTGCTGGATAATAGCCGGTCAATTGTTTGAGCTGGTAAGAGAGCCACACCGAATCCAATCCCTATACCTTTTTGTATCTCATACATCGTGTGCAAATAAGATTGACTAACTGTATTCCTATAACATGCTGTTGATATACGCTTTTCAGCATCAGCTGCAACAGATAATTTTACGGCGATTTGTTGTTTGATATATTCCCAACGGGTAATCCGGTAACGATAGGCAGCTGCATTCAGCCGCATTAATATCTGCTTTTTAAACCGGTCATCTTGCATGGTTGCAAGCTCATCTTTTAATGCCTCATATTCAGCGTGTGCGATTTCTTGGTTAAGCCATTTAATCGCCTCTTCTTTTGGCATCCCCGCCCGGTAGGTATCAAAAATCTTTTTTATCTTCCGGTTTATCTCATTGCAAATTTCGCGATATATCGCATCTATTTGTGTAAGATATTTTGCCGTATTTCGTTCGGCTTCAAGTAGCACCTGTTCGGCGCGTTCTTCCCAATATTTCGCATTTTTCATTCATTTTCGTTTGTCTGCCCAAAATTTTGGCCTCCGTCAAATAGGGACCTCTGCCTCTCGACGGCCTCCACCTGCTCCAACTCGATCTGTTTGAGTTCCGCGTCTACATCTGTGATTCCGAATTTATTTGCCAAAAACGCTACCAGCGTCTTGCGGGAAAGCACCTCTTTTGCATAAGGCAAGTAGCTCATTATGTCGATCGGCAACGCATCGTCAAAGGTTACATCGACATCCTCCCAAACAAATCCACGTCCTAGTTTGGACATGTAGTTGTTCATGATTTCGAGGCGTCGGTCAAGCGATTTGCGGAACATTCTCCGCTTGATGTTTGCCAACCATTTGAGGCCCAATGTCTTATATTCCATAGCCACGCCCGAAGCATTCCCGACAAAGTTCTCATCCGTTAACTCTGGCACTAAAGAAAACTTGGAAATATCCGCTTTTAGGGCTTGTCTTAGCGTTTCTACACCGGTTTCATCAAGTTCTTTTTTTAGGTATTCGATTCTGCCTGCTGGGTCCAGATTATCCAAGATTCTGTATTTTTTTAAGAGCTTAACAAATTCCGGGGCTTGCGCCTCATCGTCTATTACGCTTGCTCCATAGACCGCCATAATTGCATCAATAAATTGATCTTTGTCGTCTATACGGTCAGACTGTAGCCGGTCATAGGCATCGATTAGCGTTAAAACGCGCTCATAGTCCCCCATTCTCTCATCATTGTTTTTGTACCTTACAATTGGCACCTGATCCGCTATCATATTCATACTGACGCTATAAAACAAAACTTAATCCCTCCAGACCTCTCTAAGCAACAGCAAAGTTATATTTATGCAGATGAGGCCGATATGCTCAATGTAGTGATGTTCGGAAAAACAGCAAGCCAGTGGAGAAAAGAAAACCCTGATTTGAAGGGAAACATGCGCGATTACGCAACCGTCGAGCAACTGTTGGTTTTAACTAACCTTGAAAACATTAATGCCCTTTATATTAATCAAGGCATCCCACAAGCACAAAGAATGAAACAGTTGCATGAAATCGCAGTGGAACAGATTGCCAAGATTACAGGAAGCAAAAGTGCAGAAGCATTAAACACTTTACACAGCAACCTTAAACTACCAAATGGGTAATAAAAAACGCCCTACCCTGCTGCAACAGAGTAAGGCAGATGACCATCAGCACCAGGCCAATGGTACGATATAGAACCGCATCCATATTGTACCTGTTTCGGCCTGGGAAATCAAGTCCCGGGCATTTTTATGCCCATTTTTAAGGAGGTACAACATGGCGAAAGCAAAAAAACTTCATAGCGGTAATTGGAGGACCCTTGTATATACTGGTAATGACCGCAACGGAAAAAGGCAGTACAAGTCCTTTACAGCGCCGACGAAAAAAGCAGCAGAATATGCAGCAGCAGAATATGTCCTTAACCGTAAGATGGACAACCAAGCAGAAAATTTGTCGTTTCAAAAGGCATCGGATCGCTATATAGAATCGAAATCTAATCTTTTATCCCCGTCTACTCTACGGGGATATAGAATTATGCAGCGCAATGCCTATCCCCTGCTTTTAGATCAGCCTCTTGGAAAATTGGCCGTAAACGATTTAATACAGCGGCAGATGAATGAAAATGCTGCAGTATATTCTGCTAAAAGCCTATTAAACCAATTTGGATTTATCACTGCTGTGATGAGATATTTTAAATACAATATCGATTCCAAAGGTATCACTCTAAAACCTCCAGAGGACCGTCCTATACTAGTCCCCACCAAAAGAGATGCAGAGCAGATTGTCAAACTTTTACAGCAGGCTCCAGAAATCGAATGCCAGGTTTTGCTCGCATTGACTTGTAGTCTGCGGCAAAGTGAGATTGCCGCAATAACCCCTTTCGATGTCAATGGTCGTGTTATCCGCGTACACGGCGCTCGAATACCTAATGAAAATAATAAACTGGTTTATAAGGAAACAAATAAATCAAAAGCCGGAACGCGAACTGTTATTATGCCGGATTATCTTGCAGCAAAAATGGTCCGTCGTTGTTTGGAGATCAAAGAAGGATGGTTATTCCATACCACACCAGGTCAAGTATTATACCGCTTCAAAAAACTTTTGAAAGCCAATAAAATGCCTTTGTATACCATTCATTCTCTGCGCCATTGTTTTGCCGCAATAATGCACGCTCAACATGTCCCCGACAAATACGTCATGGAAATGGGAGGATGGTCGAGTGATTATGTCTTAAAAAAGGTGTATCAATACACATTCGCAGAAGAGGCAGCAAAAGCGAAAAAAGAGGCTAACGATTATTTTGACGGGCTTTTGAAGAAGTGAATTCCGTGTTGCATTTCGTGTTGCATCTTGTTCGAAACCTCATGTTTTTTATCGATAAACCGCATATTTGGTTGTCGTATTTCGACATCGAAAGATAAAGAAAAACCGCATAAATACTGAACTTTCAGTATTTATGCGGTAATCGCCTCTGGCGGAGAAGGAGGGATTTGAACCCTCGCGCCGGTTACCCGACCTACTCCCTTAGCAGGGGAGCCCCTTCACCACTTGGGTACTTCTCCATGTAGGTGAAAATTTATAAAACTATGGACTTTGAGAGAATGTGGCGGAGAGGAAGAGATTCGAACTCTTGGCCCCTTGCGAGGTCACTGGTTTTCAAGACCAGCTCCTTAAACCACTCGGACACCTCTCCGAGTCTCGTTTGCAACGAGGATTATTATACTGTATTTCCGACGCTTTGTCAATGATTTTTTGCAAAGATTTTTAACATTTTTGTAAATTTAGGATAATTCTCTTCCGGTTATCCATGAGATAACAATCAAAAATAAACAAAAGCCTTTGCTACCCACTTAGGTGCAAAGGCTTTCAAAATTGGAGGCGTCACCCAGATTTGAACTGGGG
>ENA-ORMO01001780-ORMO01001780.1-human-gut-metagenome-genome-assembly--contig:-NODE-1780-length-20651-cov-1.920179_pt1 | contig 20651 bp, 37 predicted proteins | sample MGYA00242106_ERZ509001 | MGnify/ENA primary metagenome ERZ509001 (study PRJEB26280, sample SAMEA2338736) | human gut metagenome | biome: human gut; feature: human-associated habitat; material: faeces...
ACCTATCAGCTCTTCCAAAGATTTTCCGTGAAAAAAGCTATCAGTCATTACTGTTTCTATATCCTTGTATTCTTTTGTCTCACTCCCATACCATGCTTGAAATGTTGGTATAAAGTCATTCACCCTTGATGTAATTCCTGCACTTTTCCCACGATAGGAAAATACAACTTCATTACAACAATCAGATAGAATTTGCTTTAAAATTTGCTTTGTCATAAAATATCTGTATTCTCCTTTCTTTCTTCTTCACTCAGTTCTCTTATAGTTGCACAAATTCTTTTAAGGTTAGCATTAGCATTAACCTTCCTCTATCTCTGTGATGATGCTACGCAAAGTTTTACCATCAATAAAAAAGCCATCCAACAAAGATTCAGGATTTGGGAAAATATGTTCCTCATATCCATACTCGTCTTTCCGATACGCCAACGGTCCTTCCTCATACCACGCAAGAATACCATATCCAATCCCGTGATAAGAAAACTCTATATCCTCTTTCATGTCACAGTCATCAAGAAATTCCTGTATGTCTTTATATTTTGCTGCCATCCTGCACCTCTTATAAAATATCGCTGTTTTCTTTGCGTTCCGTTTCTGATAAAATCCTTTGTTCTCCTCGTGTAGCTTTTTCTCCTTCCCATACCCAATCATGGGCATGGGCACCCATTGGATGGTGTTTTGCGTTTCCGTGGTCAGAGGTATCAATATCCTTTTTTGCTCTGCCTTCCTCGTCATACCATCTTCTTGTTTTTATTATACCATCTTTTCCAGAAACATCAACGATAGAATTTGATTCTCCCTTTTTGTTTGCTTTTGTTTGTACTATCTTTGTTTCAACCAATCTTTTTTCTGGAACCAGAGTTTTTCTGATATAGGTTTCATACCACTCCTCATACTTCATGTCGGCAGGAACGGTAATCGGGTTGTCCTCTGCGTCCCTTGCTGCCCTTGTCATCCGGGCGGTGTCGGTTGTCGGGTAATGCGGCACCGCTACCGTGCGGCAGTTGACATGAAACGGCGGATAGTTTACCCCTACAACCACCCTGTTTGTGCTGTAAGCTGCCTGACGGTACTCGCTGCCGGTCTTGCGGTACTCTGCCGGCACATCTCCGCCGGTATAGATACCAAAGATGCAGCCATCCAGAGATTGGCAGATGGGGGTTGTGCGAATATCCAGCGTTGCCGTAAGCTCGTAGTACGGTGCGCCCATCTCCCGATAGGCTTTCAGCCTTGCCTGGTTGGCAGCATAGCTCGCTTCGTTGTACAGCAGACGGTAGGCTTCGTACTTTTTGCCGCTGCCGATGACCTTGCCGTCCCTTCCCACCTGCACTGCACCGATTGCTTTGCCCAGCTCCTCTGCAAAGTACTGCGGCGGTTTGCCCTCGATGAACATTCGGTTGAGATACTGCCGGATTTTAAAGCCGGTGTCGATGTCCTGCCGCCACAGCCTGGTGGAGATGTCTGCGCCCATCACCGGGGAGGTGAGGATTTGTTCTATAAAACTTTCCGGGATTTTCGAGAATTTGAGCACCCTTCCGGTGGAAACAGAAAGGTCATACTGGCTGTGATAGTATTCTTCGAGCGTGACCCGCTCGGTGGTTTCCTGTATGACCTTCTGCTGTTTCTGATATAATTCCTGCAACGTTGCATCCACCTGCATCAGCAGTGCGTCCAGACGGTTCAGGCGGATTTTCATGGAGATGTTTTCTACTTCAAGGTGAAAGGTCCCGATGCTCTGGCGGGCAAGCTTTTCATACTCGGCAAGATTGCCCTTAAATTCTGCAAGCTCTTTGCGGCTTAACAGCTGTTTTGCCTGTGCCAGGGTGATTTCATTGTTCTTTGCATACCGCCCGTAAAAGGCATACATCTCTGCAACAATTTCCTTTTTTGCCTGCTCAAAGGCTTTCAGCATCTCCGGGATTGCCTGCCGAACCGCCTGTTCATAGCGTTCTACCGAGCGTTTTGCCCGCTCCTCCCAATAATGGTCCATCGTTTACACCTCTGGTTCGTCGGCAAACTGGTCCAGCAGGTTCTGCATCCGCTGTGCTTCCTCCTGTTGCACTAAGGTGTCCTCCAGATCAGGGTCGTCGATGTCCGGGTGCAGGCGGCGTTTGGTGTAGTTGGACATTACTTCTGACGGGGTGCTTGCCAGGCGGTTGACCGTTTCGTTTGCATCCTTCGGTTTGTTTCGGGTCCACGACTGGATGATTTTTTGCTTGGTGTCTCTGCCCAAATAGCGCAGGATTGCACGCACCAGCCGGTTGAGCGACGAGCGGAACTCTGTTTCCATCAAGCCTGCTTTCAGCTCTAACAGGTGGTACATATGGTCCACATAAGCGCCGGTTGCCTGTCCGGTGCGCTCGGGGTTCGGGTCAACGCCCATCCCCGCTACATAAATTTGCTTTTGCAGCATGGTCAGCGCAACGTCGCGCGCCTCGGTCGGAATTTCCAGCGATAATTTATCTACCCCGCCGGTGCCGTCCACTGTAAGATATTTCTGCGCCTTGATTTGCTGCAACAGATTCACCGGTTTTTTTACCTCTTCCAGCAGCGGGTCGCCGTCAGCGTCCAGCTTCTCGTTTCCTTCTGCATCACGCACCGGCACCCAGAGACTGTCCTCCGATTCGCCGGTCAGGTCCTTGAGCACCAAAACAATCTCCTGAATGTCGTCCAGGTCATTGATAAATCCAGACACGACCTTGTCGTAGGCATCCACCAATCCCTTGTACTTGAGCAGGTCGCTTGCCTTGCGCTCGTTGTTTGCAAATTCGATAAAGGGGATTTCGCCAAATTCATTCGGCATTCGGGTAACTTCCCTGCCGCCCACAATGACCGGCTCTTCCTCCATTGTCTCACCGTTGACAAAAACAACTTCCTGCTGATCCCACACCTCATAGTGGACCACATCGTTGCCGTCTGCGTTTTGCAGATTGTATGCGCGCACAAGGGCAATCGTTTCTTTGCCAATGTCCATCGGGTTGTAAAAAGCTGCGCACTGGTCCGCTTCCAAAGCTGCCATCCGAAACACACCGTCGCTGTCCACCCAGTATTCCAGCCAGGCTGTCCCTGCGTTGGTCGCATAGGTCCCCAGCCGAGAGAGCACCTTTGCGTACTCGTCCCCCAAGGTGTCGTTGACCTCCTCGGACAATTCCTTATCCTTGCCGATGGTGAACACCGGCGGATAGGTCAATACATAGGCGTTTTTCTGGACGGTCAGAATCTCATGCCAGTTGGTGGAAATGCGGTTATCTGCCGAGCGCAGAGGGTTTTGCCCAATACCCTGTAAATATCCATTGACCGCGTCGATTGCCGCCGCTCCGGTGCGCTTAATGTCATCCTCGTTGTTGTAGTACCTGTTGCCCAAAGCCACCTTGCTGCGCCACTCGCTCAACTTTGTTTGGGCTTTGTCGATATATTCGATTGCTTTATTAAGCTCTATTTTCATCACCTCCAACTCTCAAGCCACCCTGCTTGTACAGGATGGTGTTGACAAAATACCGCATATCATCCATCGCATGGTCGGACGATTTGACCGGCTTGTCCTCGCCCTTGTCACTCGCCTTGCTGTCCCACACATAAGCGCCAAATTCGTCAAAGATGTCGTGGCAACCATCACAAAACAAAAGCCGCCCGGCATTAAGCTCGGCGGCTGTGTTGCGGATTCCAGCCAGCACATCGTTGTTCGCTTCCTTTGTGCGGAATCTGCCGTGTTTTTTGATTGTCTGGATAAAGCTGGCAGCACTCGGGTCCACAATCACCGCGCGCACCGCCTGAAACGGCTGAGCCGATGGGATATTCTCTTTTACCAATCGCTTCAGCTCCTGATAGTGCTCCTCGTCGGTTCTGGGTCCTCGCTCCCTGCCGTCGTAGTAGCTGTCTGCCACCCGATACCATTTGCGGTTGTACAGTCCCCACAAGCCCATCGACGTCGGGTTGCTTGTGCCGTAGTCGATGGAGATGTAATACTTGCTGTATGGACGCGGCTTGCTTTTTACAATGTGCCTGTTCTTGTCAAACTGCGGGTAAATGATGCCGTCCGCCGCTACCCAAAGCCCTCTTACATATCGATCGTAAAACACACCGCTGTAGGTGGTGCGGTATCGCTCCTTAATTTCCTCTGACAGTGCCGGATTGTCGTCCAGCTCGAAGTGCAGGTGCAGTGCATTGTGGCGTTCTGCCTGTTGAATCCACTCTTTGTAAAACCAGTGGTTCGGACTGTCCGGGTTGCAGTTAAACCAAAACCGGCTCCCGTCTACGCTGCATCTTGCCAATGCCTGCTCTACAAAAGAGCGGGTTTGCAAGGCAACCTCATCAAACAGCACACCGGCAAGGGTGCGTCCCTGAATCAGAGCGAAGGAGCTTTCGTCCTTGCCGCCAAACACCTCGAAGATGTTTTGCTTTTTGCCTTGGGTCACAATCATTGTTTTGTCCGCCCTGCGCCAGCTGATGCGATACTTTTCCCGCACCAGCTTGATTCCCAAGTACGGCTCGATGATGTTTTTGATTGCCGATTCCACCGTTTTTCCACAGATGGCAAACCGCTGGCGGTCGTATCTGCGCATGGCATCGTCCACAAAAGCAATCGACATAAACGACGTCTTGCCGGAACGCACCGCGCCGTCTGCAATCAGCGCATCGTAGGAAGTAAACGGAAAGGCAAGAATCTGTCTTTGCTTTTTACTGATTGGCATTTTCTTCCATCCTTTCCGCCTCTTCTTTCAGCGCTTTTGTCAGCGGGTCCTCTGCCTTGTTTGTGCTCATGGTAAATTTATCAATCAAAGTCCCCAGCGCCGTTGTAAGCTGCGCAGGGGTCGCCTTTGCAATCTTTTCGTCATCCAGCAGCGCATCCAGATATTTGTCCATGATGCTGCACACCTTGTCCCGCTTTTGTTCCATGTGCTCCAGAAGCTCGGCGGTGTTCTGCTCTTTTTTAAGCTCGAATTCTTTCGCAATCTCCGAATTAGACGAAACAATTTTGCGAACGGTATTATCCGAAACCCCGTGTGCCTTTGCCACAGCACTGTAATTTTCCAGTTCCATATAATCAGCTAAAATTTTCTTTTTCTCTCTATCCGTCAAACGCTTTGCCATTTCTGACCACCGCACCTTCTTTCGTATTGGATTTTTGCTGTATATCTTTTGTATCACCGTCCAAAACGGCATAAAAAAAGCCGGAACTCATCATCTGAATCCGGCTGATAATATTAAATTTTCCGCATAAATAAGCCATTTTTCTTCAAAATCTATTGACATACCGCAACCGGTATAATATAATAGAATCAATAAAGGAAGGTGAACCAAGTGGAAAGCAAAATAAAAGAGCTCATCAAGCTGGTAGGACAGCTTGAAAAGCTCATCATCAGAATCATCAGTTTAGTTGGCTGGATTCTAATTCTTATCAAACTGTTCCGATAAGGAACAGTTTGGGCGGGAGCGCAAGCCCCTTCCCTTACTCTAAGTATACCAAACTGCTTTCCAAAATGCAACCATGAAAAAAGACATTCTAACCCTTATCGCCAAAATACTAACCGTTGCAGGACTTTTATTTGCCCTGTACTTTATGATTCGTTCGTTCTTTTAGGAGGTGCTTTATGGGAAAAACATCCACGCAGGTCAAACAGCGGTATTTGGACAAAGCCTATTCTCAAATCGCTGTCCGCCTGCAAAAAGACCTTGTTGCTCAGTGGGAAGAGGCACTCAAAGCCGACGGTATCAGCAAGGCTGAGTTTATCCGCCGAGCAATCACGGAATATTTGGACAGTAAACAAACTGCCAATCTATAACATTTGGGAGGTCATCACACATGAAAACAAAGGACATTAAGCTTTCCCCCAAAAAAGGAGGACATGGTCATATCACCAGCTATTCGGTCAATCTGGGCAGCGCAGAGGTCCGCTCCTGCGGCTTCCTCGATGAAAACGGTTCCCCGTTGCCGGTCGAAAAGGTGGTCGACTGTGAACATCACCAAATCATCATTCGCTTAAAATAATCCCATACAAAACTCTTAAAGGCAGGTGAAAAAAGTGGATGAAACCACATCCACAAAGAAAATGAAAATCAAAACACTCCGTATTTTGCTTATTGCCCTGGTCGTCCTAAACATTCTCGACGGGGACTTTGCAAATCCGTCCGTTTTGGATGGAATCAAGTTTATCCTGCTGGCTGTCTGCCTGATTTTATCCTTCAGAAAGGAGGAAAAAAGCCATGCTTAAACTTCGAGAAATCCGCAAATCAAAGGGTCTGAGCGTGCCGGAGCTGTCGCGCCAAAGCGGTGTTCCCAAGCGCACCATCGAGGACATCGAAGCCCGCGGCGACTGCCGTATCTCAACTGCCTTTGCTTTGTGCAAGGCAATGCAGATTCCCCTCGATGAGATCTACGAACCTGATCCCGAAGCCGAATAGCCCTCAACAGCAAACCCGCCTGTCTTTATGATGGGCGGGTTTTCTTTATAGAGCAAAAGCCACACCCGAAGGCATGGCTCTTGTCTGAAAGGAGGTCTTACAATGAACTCGAATATGAGATTTTGTCTTTTACGCTAGTATAATCATATCATACTGTCAAGGGTGTCTTCTAGTGTCTTTTAGTGTCTTTTTGCCTAAATCGCTCGGTAACAAAGATAATGCCTTGCCATGTATCTTGAGTATGTACCGGTAATCATACCCCATCATCAATGCAATCTCCTCCCATTTTTTGCCGTTGATGTAGCGATATTCCAGTAAGGTCTGCAGGGTGCCGCACGGATGATGCCCTCAATCTCCTTGCGCTTTTCCACCAACTTATCAATCTCTGCATTGATTTCTGTTTCCAAGTCTACAATTTTGGAAATTGCCCCCTGTGTGCCTCCCCCTCCTCCCCCTCTGGGCATCCCCGAGAGATTAGGGCTCACTCTGGTTGCCAGCTCTCGCCATTGCTGCTGTTCCAGTAGCAGGCGGTTGATACGTTGGTTGAGGCGTTGGTATCCTAAGAGGTATTCTTTTTTCTCCTGATTATTCATCCATCAATCCCGATTCCTTTCTGCTGCCCATCGCCGCCCGAAAGAGCGCATCATTTTCGGTTTGCAGCTGTTCCAACCTGTCCGCTGCCTCTCTGAGCACTCTGCACCCATGCACACCGCAGTTGTGCTCAAATCCGCACCCAAGGCAATTCAGGGTTCCGGTGTTTACTGCCATCCTGCGCAGGGCTTTGATGATTTCTTGGGTTTTCATCATCATTCTCCCCTTCCACAACTTTCATAGCACCGCTGTACCTCCCGCTTGGCATAGCTTTTGATGTGGGATTCCAGCTTTTGAAATTCCCTTTTGGGAAATTCCGTTTGATACCTGAGATTGGTGCGTACAACCGTCCTTGTAATCTGCGGCACAGCCATCGCCAGCACATCCAGATTGCAGCCTTTCCAGATGACTTTATCGATGATTGCATTGATTACGATTTTGAGCTCACGCTTGATTTTTCGCTCCAACCAAAGTCTCTTCTGCTCAATCTCCTCTTGATAGGTGTATCTTTTACCCATGGTGTCCTCCTGTATGTAAGTAAGCCTCCATCGCTTCAAAATCCAGTGTTCCGGTTACCGGGCTCTGTGCTTTCTGTGGTGTGCTGTATCCGTTCTTCTCCCATGTTCGGATTGCAGCCTTCCAGTCCTTCATCGGGTTCTTTCCCACCTTCCAACCGTTTGCCTCATAATAGTCTACAAAGCGGTTGGCATCCACGCTGTTCCCTCTCTCCCGGCAGTATGCCTGTACCTCCTCGATTGTCGGTTTCACAAAGCGGGCGCGGGCGGGCTTGTCCGCCTTATTATTCTTATCCTTACCTAACCTATCCTTACCTAACCTATCCTCGGGATACGGATTGTATTCAGAATTGGATACATCTTGTATACAAACTGTATCTGGCTTGTATGCTGGTTCACAAGAATCGCATAAATAAGCGGATTTTTCTGCATTTAAAGAATAAGCTCCTGTCTCACCTTCTGTGAGCATCGCTTTTTCTTTACGATAATCTGTTTCGTGATACCTATCTTTGGGAATGTAGTTGTGTACTTTCCAATCTCGTATCACACAGACGCCGCTTTCAAACGGAATCAGGTATCCTTTTGCAACCAACAGTTTAAGATCGTCCTCGCTGCATCCTACCATCCGGGAAATGCGCTTAGGGGATGCAACAAACCCATCATCATCCGCCCTCACAGACAAGTCATAATAGAGCAGCCTGGTCGACACAGGCATATCCAAAAACAAATCTGTGTCGACCACTTTCTTTGAAATCATTCGTCTTTCAGCCACTCCCTCGCCTCCTAAAACGGCAAATCTTCATCATCGGAAGAAACTTCGGCAAAATCATTCATGCCCATCTGCTGTGGCGGTGGCGGCAGTTGTGCGTTGTATGTGGCTGCCTGATATGCTGCTGGTGGCATTGCAAAGTTCCGGGAAAATTCCCCTTCCTCTGGCATCACATCCGCCGATGAGCGGTTCGATTTCTCTCCGGTGAAGTGCCCCTGCGATACCAGCACCTCAGTTGCTGTACGGTTGTTGCCTCTTTTATCGGTGTATTTTCTGGTCCTCAGTGCCCCCTCCACCAACAGCAGCGAGCCCTTGTGAAACCACTGGGAGATAAACTTGGCAGTACCCTCCCATGCCACACAGGTGATAAAATCCGTTTTCTTTTTCTCCCCGTATCCACTGTCTACGGCAAGGGAAAAGCTCAGAACTTCCTTTCCGGTCTGTGTAAATTTCAGCTCCGGTTCAGCAGTCAGTCTGCCCATCAAAAATACCCTGTTCATCCTATATCCTCCATTTCAATTTTTTACACAGAAATTCATCCAACCGAATCCCGCACAGGTGATATTTTTTATCAAATGAGGCTTGTCCCACCTGATCCACCTCCTGATGATGCTGGCGGCACAACGGCTGTACTAGCTGCCCCAAATGGTGCAGCTGCCGCCGATCGCGTCCCATCCCCACCCGTTCCACCTCGTGGATGTCTGCCTTTTTGCCACAGATGGCACATCTCCGGTGCGCCACACAGGAATATAAGTACCGTTCAATATCCTCACACCGGTTGAGCAGGCTGTCCCTGCATGGGATTTCGTGCTCTATCGCCAAATCAATCAGGTAGGAGATAAACTCCCTTGCGGTGCTTACATCGCAGTTGGAAAGGCTAAAGAGGTTGATGTCTAACAGCTCGCAGTAGTGATATTCCAGCTGGTGCCGCACTGCCTCGGTGTCGGTGGTATCGATGAGGTACAACAGTTGGAGCTGTCGCAGCACCTCCCGGTACTGCCGCCTGTCCTTCGCCCAGGTTGCCCAATCTGCGATGTCCCGTACCATTGCAAAGATTTTTCTCCTCTGCGCCGGGGTGATGGTGCGACCGTCTGTCAGCCGCACCTCACACTCGGTAATCTCCTGCTTCTGTAACAGCCCAGCGTCCGAAAAAGGCACTGTTATGCTCAATGTCCTCCCATCATAGCCGCTGATATATCCTTTCATCAGCACTGCTTACCACCCCTTGATTGCTTCGATCAGGCGCTTTATTTGTGCCTTTGTGAGGTTCTCCGGTATGTTGCCCATGCTCTGGCGTGCCCACTGTGCCATGATTGGCTTGTCCCTTCCCTTGTCAGCACCTGCCTTGTAAAACTCTGCAATCAGTTTTTCGTCCGCCTTCTCTCTAGGCGGCTCGGTGTCCCTTGTGTACTTGGTTTTGTCTGCCTGCCAGTAAACATCAGCCGCAACGCCCAAAGCCTTGCACGCCACGCTCAGGGCGTCTGTGAGCGCCATCTTGTAGCACTCGTCGCTGGTATACATTCCGCTTTTTTCTTTTGCCACAAAACTGTTGCCGCCGATTCCGGGGATTGGCTCGCTCCATCCCTCCCCAATCTTGTGATACAGATTGATGAGTGCAAAGGCAGCGATTTCCCCGTTTGCACCCTGCTCTGTCCAAAGCTTTTCGATGGTGTATTTCCAGCCAACGCCGCAAGGTCCAAACTGCTCGGTCAGGATCTTGATTCGCCACATCGGGTTAATGTCGCTCTTCCCGACAAGCCGTCCGGCTTTGATTTCTCTGAGCGCCTCCGGCGGAGGCGTCCGCACAGCGTTGTATAAAGTCATGTTATCTGCCATTTTTTTGCCCCCTACTTGATTTCAATCCGTTCCGGGCTCATCTCCACTCGGATACAATCCAAAATCTCCCCGGTATCGGTGCGGACTACTGCATCACCCTGAATCTGCAGGCTTTTTTTAAAGTCCGCCCATTTTACCTTTGGGGTCCACGAAACAAAATCCGGTGATGATTCTTTCAGGTATTCGAGCAATTTTGCATCATCTTTAGCAAAGTCTGGGCGAGAAATTTTCCTAACAATCTTTCCAGCTGGCAATTCCAACGAAATCTGTGTTTTCGTTTTCTTGGCTGGTACAGTATCCAAGTACTGATTCAACGCCTCCGCAAAGAAGGATTCCTGATTTTCGCAGCTTCTTTCCTGCTCCTCGATCTGCTCTTTCAGAGTGTTAATTTTTTGCTCTGCCACATTAATAAATAGGTCTCTGCGCGCCCTGATTTCTTTGATTTTTTCGATTGCCCAGTCGGCTTTTTCCGGGCTGTCACACACCCAAGCGGTTTCGGTGTTTTCTCTGATTTCTTCCCTAATTTCCATGAGTTAACTCCTCCCTCACATACTCCAAAAAATTCGCATCATCCTGGCAAAAATCAACCTTTTGCTGCTCGATGTATTCCTTTTGCAGCGGTTTAAGTCCCTCTGCCAGATACCCGGCTTTTACCACTCTGAGCTGCTCGTCCGGGTCTGCATTGGCAAACAGCCAGTCGAGCCAAAACTCTGCCTCGTTTTGGGCAATGTACCCCGGCACAAAGTCCGCGCCCTGGCTCTCCAGATAATCATGCAAGCAATCGTTGCACACCCTGTCGCCATTGCCAAAAACCGCAATCTCGGTATCCGGCACCCACTGGTCGCACGTATCGCATCGGCTGCACTCTACATCTTGGCACTGCGGGTCGTGGCGTTCAGCGCCTACAATCATGCCGTTTTCTATTGATTTATCCATTGCCTTTCCTCCTCCAGTCTCGGCGCCATTACTACATCGCAAAACCGATTGACAAAACATCTGACGCCGGGCTTTTTGCGGCATAGCCGGATGCAAAACAGCGATTCTGTGGTAGATGTAGGAAAATCCCACATCCTGCTGATAGCCTGCTCAACCACGCGGATAACCGTGCTTGTACTTACGCCCATCTGCTCGGCTGTCTTATCGTACAGCCTGCATATCGGCTGCTTGCGCTCTGGGTCGCACATTATCATATAAGCGAGCCATTCTCTCGCTCGCCCTTTCGGGATGCCGATGGATGCCAGTTGCAGCTGTACCCACCGCTCATTTATTTTTATCATTGATTTTCTTCTCCTTTTCTGCTACGATGGAGATGGATATTCTTTCTTTTGCCGCTCGCAGTCTGCTACACTGCCGGCGGCTTTTTTATACCTTGCCTCTGGCTCTCCCGCCCTTGATGTCCATACACATCCGGCGCAGGTAAGAGGTCCTGAAATTTTCATGTAGATGCCGCACCTCGGTGTAATAGATGCGGGCGTTGCGCTCATCTATGTAGTTATACGCAATCTTGGCAGGACAATCCGCACACTCCTCGGGCATCCCCTGCCACTGGCAGTGCGCGCAGGTTTCTCGGCATACCTTTTCGGGTCCGCTTTTCATCCCGCCCTCCTCTCATTTCGCTCCTTGTGCCGCATCTCCTCTTTGAGTTCCAGAGCTCCCTCCCGGGAGCAGATAAGCTCAATCCCACATCCGGCGATTGCCATTAAAAGCAAGCCGACAATCATCATTGCAAATACCATAAATGCCATAACTCCAATCATTTTTGATTCTCCTTTATTTTTTACTCACCCCAAAAACATCCCTTTTATGTAAATCTGCGCGCACTGTACTCGTCCGACATCACCTGACCGGTGCGCTTCATCATCTGTGCCCGCAGCTGCTTCCACTCTTCCTGCGGAATATGCCGCTCCACCCACTGATCAGGAGAACCGACATTGTGGATGGTGCTGACCGGCAGCACGGTCCCGTCCGGCAAACGCACAAAACTTCTGGCTGTCACTTCTTTTTTCTTCATCAATCACACCTCCTGTGTCATCTTATTATGCAAGCAGTTTGTCCTATGAACCTGCGCTTTTCCTTTTGGTGCTCTCCCTTTCGTGCTATAATGGAGCAGGAAGGGAGGTGATTATGATGTCTGTGTTCAACACAACTGCAAGAGGTTTCTGTCCTGTGTTTCAAGAGTATCGGGAGATCGTTGTGACGGTAGAAAAAGCCCATTTTCTTTCGTCCGGTGTCGAATATGCCCCACGCCGTTACGATTGCCCTAACTCTGATTCCTGCACAGTGATTGAAAACGGTGAGGATTGCCCAATCTTCACAAACTTCTCTTACAAGTAATGCTGATAGCCTCTCTGCCCGGGGAGGCTATTCTTTTTGTAAATCCCATGGTGTAAACTTCGGGAGTGCTTTTGTTTCAATATCTACATTTGCGTTCATGTGAATCACAAGTTCCTGTGCCTGTTCCCGCTCGGCATCAATACTGAAATCTACTCTGCGAACCCCTTTCAGTTTCATACCGTCAATCCAGACTTCTCCGTGAACTCCGTCCTCTGAACGGATTTCCACTTTTGGCAGGTTGCCCATCCTCTCACTTCCTTTCTACACTCTTGATTTCCGATTCAGTATGATTTGCAAGAATTTGGAAGGGTGTCATTTGAAATGCGCCCCTTTAACTTTCTGAGTTTTGACATGGCTTTTCCTCCCTGCTCAAAAACAGATTGACAAAATAAACCTGCCCCTTGCCTGTAACCTTCGGGGTTTTGCTTACATGGATGTGCCCGTCGCTGTGGGTGATGGTGGTTTCCATGATTTCAAACAGCCCCATCTCCATTGCCCTTTGCGTTGGCATATTGTAGTCGCTGCCCTGCCGGCGGATTAAATAGCCGTTGTTTCGCAGCCACTCAAACAGGCGGTTCTGCCCGATGTTGATGCCGTTCTGCTTGAGCAGCTTTGCCAGCTCGCCAATCAGGATGGATGTTTTTGCAGCTTCCACCGACTCTGCAAACAGCACCTTCGGCTTTTGCTCTTCCATTTTTACTTCCAGAGCCATGCGCTTCTCCTGCTCGGCTTTGAGGTTCTGCGCTAACTGGATGAGGGTATCAGGCTTTAGCAGCACCTCCTCCAGCTTGTCCGGTGTCATGTATGCGCCGTGCTTGCGGATAGAAGGGATGACCTCGCTTGTCACCCAGCGCTTGAACTTCTTTGCTGTTGGCAGCTTACTCGACAGCACCAGACTGTATAAGCCGGATTCGTTGATGATAGGTGTATTTTGGCTTCTACCGATGGAATCCTGAATTGGGACTTCATCTTTATCCTCATCATCTACATGGTCTAAAATAGCTTTTGTGGGTCTTTCATATCCCAGCGCTGCCGCTACATCCTTGCCGACAAACCACGGTTCGCCGTCCTTCTCGATGGTTCTGATTTCCCCAAACTCGGGGTTTTTAAAAATCTGTAAGTCTGTCATGGTTTCCTCCTTTGGTCATCTTCCCTTTCGTGCTATAATGAGCAGGAAGGGAGGTGAGTTGAATGAAAGAGATTGAAAAGGTTCGCCAGTTTTTGGGAGAACCATATACAATCATGAATATTGATTTGGAAGAGGTTATTTATCGAGATTTAGGTAACGGATACGATTTTGAAGTTTCCGGGGTTAGAGCTGGTCATCATACTTATTCTCTGTATGTGTGGAAATTAGAGCCTAACCGCGAAATAGTCGCAATTTATCACCAAATACACGGTTGCCAGGAGCTTAAGGACCTTCTCGGCTACTGTGCTTTTATTTATCAAAATCTCGACAAGAAAATTCAGATTGAACGGCAAGAGCTTCCAGAATAATTGCCGTCTCTCTGCGCGTTAAATGGTGGGATTCCAAAATCCGTTTTGCTTCGCCGAGCAATTCAGGGTTTTTAATGCAGAATCTTCGCCATTCTTCCCGTTCCAGGTTTGCAGGCTTGGGACGGGTTATTTTTTTACCGTTCACGCTTGTCCTCCTACTCTCTTTCTTCCACAATCATTTCTTCGATTGCGCTCTTTACAATTATCCAACTCTCTGAATCGTCCCTGTCATTTTGGCATAATACCATTCCAGATGGCGTTTTCTTTGCTCATATTCGGGCACCGCTACCAGCAAGCCCACATCAACCTTTTGCAGAACTTCCAGCTGGCTGATCTGCTGTTCAGTCAGATACGGTCGGATGCTCTGCTTTTTGTCCAGCCCTCTTTCTGCGCGGAATTGCTTGGCTGTCTTTCCTAACGCGATCCGATTGAGCATATCGCATTCATTGCTGAAATGGTACGGTTTGGGGTTGTCGTGCAGAAGCTTGATGTTTGCAGTCAGCAACGGAAACTCCTGTCTGGTTTTCACAAGTGTCTGGATGAACTGCTCCATCTGATTGAAGCGCTTGATATAGGCTTCTTTGAATTGTGCGGCTTTCTTTCCTCTGTATCCCATTACCAGAAAAACAAATCCGTCTCGGGTCATGGCATATGCTTTTTGTTTCCTGCCCATATCATCCTTGTAAGTAATCGGCTCAAAATTGAGCTGATTAAATTCTTCTGAACAATCCAAATTCGCAATATCCCTCAACACGTTCTTGTGTTCTTTTTCAAACATCTTAGCCACCATCAGGCTGTTTGCTCTTGCTGTATCGTGGTTGTCTGCAAAAACTCCGTATTCGTCCATGGGAATGAGTTGTTTCATAGGCTTCTCCTTTCTGTTTGTGTTATAATGAATTATTGGAAAGGGTGATTTGTTTGACTTCCTCGGATTTCTTGTTAAATGATTTGGAATTAAGTATTATAAAAACACTTTATAAAAATCCCAGTACACCTTTTAACTATGAAATGATGTGGGCGTACTTGAAACTCACTGAAGATTTTTTGGAAATCATGGGCGCAATGCAATCCTTAGAAAAAAATGGATTTATCTATCCATCTATCCAAAACAAAAAGTACTATTATTTATCTGATGATGGAAAAAGATACCTTCAGCGAATAAAAAAGAAAAAAAGGGATAACCGGAAACAAATTTGGGGTTCCATTATTGCTTCTGTTGTTTCGGGAGTTATTGTTTTTCTTTTGACACGCTATCTTGCTGGTTCTTAAAAGGATTAAGAAATCAAGCAAGCCAAAAGCATCGTTATCATCAAAAAATACAAAGCTCGTATCCAAAACAGAATCTTTTGGAGATTTTCCAGAACTTCAAATATTATCTGCTGAATATTGTAATCACTCACTGTTTCACTTCCTTTTCTCTTTCCTCTGCTGTCGTTTTGTTCTTCTCCTCGAATTGCTTAAGGTCGCTTTCCTGCACCATGTAGCTTTTACCAATCTTAAGTGCAGGCAGATTCTTTTTGCGAATCCAATCGTATACAGTAGTGATTTGCACTTCGTATCTGTTGGCAATTTCTTCACACCGATAGAGTTTTTCCATTCTTATTCACCTCCTGTTTAGGGGCAAAATAGCCAAAAAACGACCCTTCCCCTTCTTGTTTGTATAAGATGACTATCAGACAGCCTTATAAAAAAATATCTTTGTTGTTTATTTTAGTTGAGTTTACTTAAGTTTTGTTATATACTTAAGTTGCGATAAATAATAAACAAAGCTAAAGTAAACTTGATGTTTTTATAAGGTTTCTTAAGCACAGCCCTATAATACATCAGTTTTCTTAACTTGTCAAGGCTATTTGCTTAAGATTTTTTAAGTATTTTGAGCTTTGTGAAAGGTTGACAAACTATGTATGAAATTTTTGCGCAACTTTGCAAACAACATGGAGTAACTCCATATAAAGTATCGAAGGAAACAGGAGTGTCCCAGCCAACCCTCAGCGAGTGGAAGAAGGGAACCTATACACCAAAGCAAGACAAACTGCAAAAGATTGCTGATTACTTTGGAGTAACTCTCGATTACCTGATGGGCAACACCCACGCTAATGAACAAACACCCCCAGAAACGCAAAAAGCGCCCACCCTTAATAAAAAGGATGAGCGCGATATAAAAAAGAAAATGGATGAAATGCTGGAGCTCTTTGATTCGGCGGATGCCCTCATGTTTGACGGTGAACCACTGGACGAAGAAACTCGCCAGCTCCTCCGGGACAGTTACGAAAACCAGCTCCGCATTACCAAGCAACTGGCAAAAGCGAAATTTACTCCTAAAAAATACAAAGAGAAGTAGGTGAAGCCGTGACAAGCAAAGAAACCGCCGCTACCATAGCCACTAAGCATGGTACCCGAGACCCGTTCCGGCTATGCAAGGCTCTTAATATCATCGTGCTGTTTGAGCCGCTCGGCACCGTCCGCGGCTACTACTCGAAATCCCATCGTTTCAAAGTAATCCACATCAATCAGAATTTGCCCGAGCAAAAGCAGTTGTTTACCTGCGCACACGAATTGGGGCACGCCCTGATGCACCCGAACGCCTGCACGCCTTTCCTGCGAGAGCACACCCTTTTTTCGGTGGACAAGTTGGAAGTGGAGGCAAACCGATTTGCTACCTGTCTCTGCTATCCACCCAATCTGCTGGCAGAGGAGTACGAGGGCTGCACCACCACACAGATAGCAGAAATACTCAATCTACCGTTGCCCTTAATAGAATATACACTAAAATAAAAAAGCCCCACTCAGACCGGTTCTCTGAGTGGGACAACAAGAAAATTGCGCGGTTCCGTCACACAACCTTCTCGAATTCTATTATATCAGATTGGCTAAAAATGTCAATCAGAAAAACCGCCCTCCGTGCATCAACACAGAGAATGGTATAGAATGCATTGCCGACATTGGCAAATCAATCCCCATGCCAAAGGACGACGCTCATATCGTCAATGAAAGGAGATGATCGCATGGACCTTTCCCCCGCCCTGCAAAAGCAGATCGCACAGCTCGGCGCCCGCTACGGTGCCACAAAGATTGTCCTGTTTGGCTCCCGTGCGCGTGGGGACAACCATCCCCGCAGCGACATCGACCTTGCCATCTATGGGATGCCCGAAAGGCAGCAGGCTTCCTTCTACTTTGCGGTCGAGGAAGAGCTGCAAACGCTGTTAAAATTTGACCTGGTACACATTACGCAGCACACCAGTCCCGCGCTGCTGCAAAATATTCAAAAGGATGGTGTCACCCTCTATGAGCAAGTATAAAACGAAAGTGGAAAACTTCTGCCTTGCCGCTCAGCGTCTGAACGAAGCAAACCTGGCTTTTGAATCGGAACCTGACAACGAACTTTACCGTGATGCTTTAATCCAGCGTTTTGAGTTTACCTTTGAGCTGGGTTGGAAGTCCATGAAGGAATATCTGGAAGATCAGGGGCTCACCGTCACCATTACCTTCCCAAAACAGGTTCTCAAAGAAGCTTATCGCTACCAGATGATTGACGATGAACAAATCTGGTGCGATATGCTTTCGTCTCGCAACCAGACTTCTCACATCTACGATGAATATACCGCCCAGCGGATTGCTAAAGCCATCAGCCAGGACTATGTCTCCGTTTTGCTGAAACTCAAAGAATACTATGAAAACTAAAATATAAAAAAAGAACCGCCCTCTGTGCTACCAACACAGAAAGCGGCTCGGTTGCCCCGTAAAGGAGCGCGCATGATAATAAATCGCACTGTTATTATAGCACTTCTTTTGCGGGTTGGCAACTGCATACGCTATTTTAAGCAAAAGGAGTGTTGTATGATGAAGGTTGCTGCCGCTTACATCCGCGTTTCGACCGACGACCAGCTGGAATATTCCCCCGACAGCCAGCTAAGCCAGATTCGCCGCTACGCCAAAAACAACGATTTTGTCCTGCCGGAAGAGTATATCTTTGTCGAAGAGGAGGGTCGCTCGGGCAGAAACAGCGCCAAGCGCCCGGAATTTATGCGGATGATTGCCACCGCCAAGAAAAACCCCAAGCCCTTTGATGCCATCCTGGTCTGGAAGTTTTCCCGGTTTGCCCGCAACCGCCAGGACAGCATCGTCTACAAATCCATGCTGCGCAAGGAGCTGGGCATCGACGTGATTTCGGTCAGCGAATACATTGGGGACGATAAAATGTCCATCATCACCGAAGCCATCATCGAAGCGATGGACGAATATTACAGCGTAAACCTCGCCGAGGAGGTCACCCGCGGCATGACCGAAAAAGCACACCGCGGCGAACCGCTGACCTATGCCCCCTTCGGCTATCGGATTGAAAACAAGCAGTATCTCCCCGACCCGGACACCGCTGCGCTGGTGCAGATGATTTACTCCGATTTTTTGGGCGGCATGGGCTATATGGAAATTGCGCGCAAACTCAATGACCTGGGTGTGCGCACCCGTTTTGGCAACCGGATGGAAAACCGGAACATCGAGTACATCCTGAAAAACCCGGTATACATCGGAAAAATCCACTGGAACCCCTCCGGTAAGGTCAGACGCTCCACCCCACCTAAAACACAGATTCTTTCCGATGGTCAGCACCCGCCGCTGATTTCGCAGGAGGATTTCGAAGCTGCACAGCAACGGATTGCACAAATCAAGCAGCTCTACCACCAAAAGGCAAAAAGCCGTGTGAAACCTGCCAACGAATACGCGCTGCGTGGGCTTGTCCGATGCAGCAGCTGCGGCTCTACGCTGGTCATCAGCTCGCCGAATCAGCCGAGCGCCTACCTCCAGTGCAACCGCTACGCCAAAGGCAGTTGTGCCACCTCTCACGCCATCAACCTGGTCAAAATCACCGATTGGGTCATGGCAGCCATCCAAACCGATTTGGAGAACGAAACCTTCGAGCTGCACATCCGCCAAACTGCTGTACAAGCAGACACCTCCTCCGTCCTCCAGGCGCAGCTCGAGCGCGAAAAATCAAAGCTCGAGCGCATCCGTGAAGCCTATGAAGCCGGCATCGATACCCTCGAGGAGTACCGCCGCAACAAGGAGAAGCTGACTGCCAACATCGAAAAGCTCACCCTTCAGCTGCCGCAGCTTCCCGATGTCCGCGCCTCCCGCAAAGCCTTTGCCGACAAGGTGCGCTCCCTGCTCCCGTCCCTTCTGTCCGCTGACACTCCCCCATCCGAGAAGAACCGCCTGCTGCGCTCCTTTATCGAAAAGATTGTGTTTGACCGGCAGGCAGACAGCATCGAAATCTACTATTACATACAATGAATCGGCTTTTTAAAGAGGCACCGGATTTTCCGGTGCCTCTTTGTATCTTGTTGATGTCTGGGCCTCCCAGCTGTGAGATAATCACCTTAGCGGCGGCAGCATCGGGTCGGGCAATCTTTACCGGATATTCCAGCTTTTTGCTATAAGTCCACATCGCTTACTCCTCCCTTCTCCTGGTCAGCGTTCAGGTCCCACGGCCACGGGTCATCCACCCAACTCCAGCGCGCGCCGTTGTTTGCTTTCATTGGATTCAAGGCGCCAAACTGCTTTTCATACTCTGCCTTTGCCTGCTCGAGCAGATTGGCATATTTGTCGTGGTATTTTAAGGCGTCCTGGTCCTGCGGGTGGGTGTCAAGGTACAGGTTTGCCTCGATGACCGCAAACTCGTACATCTGCACCCGGTCCAGCAGCGTCCGGCGCATCTTATCTTGTGGCATTGCCTACCGCCTCCTCCCCAATGAAGGGTTTATCCAGCTGGGAAAAGATGGTTCCCCGCTGCAACCCTAAGCTGGTGTCATACAAATCTTTCCACTGCTGGGTGGGTACATACGCCATCGCCAGCGAAATCGGCTGGTCGGTAAAGGCAGAACAGCCTGCGTCCTGCCCGTTGCCGCTGCAAGGTTGAAACAGCATGGTCTTCACCGCTCCTTTTTGTCAGATTATTGGGCAGCGCATTTGTCTGCCGCCCACACTTTTAGGCTATGATGCAGACCCGCCGTCGGTTCCGCTTTGCTGCTGCCTGTCCCGGATGCGATAGAAGCATTTTTTCTAAAAGCCGCCTGCTTTTGCTCTCATTTTTACTGCCAAAGGCTTCCTTTAAAAAATTTCACAGAATATTTTTTCTTTCTCCTGACAATTCGTGGTATAATGATTCACAGAATTAAAACAACCGACTGTATGTGAGGTGAACCAATGAACCCTTCCTATATTTTTCTTCCACTGCTTACATTGTTGCTGGCAGGTGTCCTGCTGTTGATCTACTATCGCATGGCACTGCGCTTTGCCCTGCAAGCCATCGACCCGCAGCGGATGAACTACGGCGCTGTGCTTCGTCAGGAGATGGAGCGCAACCAGCTGGACCCCGACCGGATGGATGTAAAGTACGACAAATTGTTTCTGGTGAACCAGCATGGGCAGGAGCTGACCGCCCGCCTGTACCTGACGCCCAGTCAGACCGACCGCTACATCCTCTTCCTGCATGGGTACAACTACCCGTGGATCGGTGTGCTCAAATATCTTCCGATGCTGCTGCGTCTGGGCTTCAATGTGCTGGTGCCGGATTTGCAGGCGCAGGGCGAAAGCCAGGGCAGCTACATCACCTTTGGCGCATTGGAAAGTGACGACGCACTGGAGTGGCTGGAGGAAATCCAACGGCACGCCCAGTCCTTGGGATTTGACCGCGCACGCATTGGCGTGATGGG
>ENA-ORMO01001781-ORMO01001781.1-human-gut-metagenome-genome-assembly--contig:-NODE-1781-length-20644-cov-5.244937_pt1 | contig 20644 bp, 20 predicted proteins | sample MGYA00242106_ERZ509001 | MGnify/ENA primary metagenome ERZ509001 (study PRJEB26280, sample SAMEA2338736) | human gut metagenome | biome: human gut; feature: human-associated habitat; material: faeces...
TGACTGTTTTATAACGTTTGTATGTATATGGTACGGAAAATTCTGTTTTACCAAAAAGAATCGGTGTATTTTTCGTAGCAAGTGTGTCACCGGTCACTACGGTATTTAATTTTGCGATTGCACCGATATCACCGGCATGAAGTTCTGCTACTTCGATTGGTTTGGATCCTTCCAGCACATACAGTTTGTTCAGTTTTTCCTCTGTTTCTTTTCCTGTGTTATACAGTGTATCATCACCCTTGATAACACCGGAACAAACTTTAATCAGAGAATATTTTCCAAGGAATGGATCTACGATGGTCTTGAAAACATAAGCAGATTTTGCTTTTGTGAAATCATAGTTTGCCTGATAAATCTCATTGGTCTTCATGTTCATACCAGCACAGGTCTTCTGATCCGGGCTTGGGAAATAACCGCAGATATCATCCAGCAGGTTCGCAACACCCTGAATATTAATGGTGGAGCCCATACACACTGGAACAATACTTCCATCAGAAATATTCATCTTCAAGGCTGCAGAAACTTCTGCCACAGAGAAGGCTTCTCCTGCAAAATAACGATCCATAAATTCTTCACTGATTTCTGCAACAGATTCCATTAAGGTTTCATGGTATTGTTCTAAGTATTCCTGCAAATATTCCGGTACTGGGCATTCTTTTTTCTGTCCACGCTCAATATATCTTCTGCCGGCCTGTTTTACAATGTTCACGTATCCTACGAACTTACCTTCTTCACGGATTGGCATGTGAAGAGGTGCAATCTTCTTACCATAAAGCTCTGTTAGTTCTCCTACAACTTTACGATAGCTGACATCATCGATATCCATCTCTGTTACAAAGAACATTCTCGGAAGATTGTATTTTTCACATAATTCCCACGCTTTTTGTGTACCTACCTGTACGCCGTCTTTTCCGGATACCACGATAATCGCTGCATCTGCTGCTGCAACAGCTTCTTCTACTTCTCCTACAAAATCAAAATATCCAGGTGTATCCAATACATTAATCTTCACCTTGCCCCATTCAATCGGAACTACAGATGTTGTAATTGAGAATTTTCTCTTAATCTCCTCTTTATCATAATCACTAACTGTGTTACCATCTGTTACTTTTCCTAAACGGTTTGTAATACCTGATAAATAAGCCATTGCCTCCACCAGACTTGTTTTGCCGGCGCCGCCATGGCCGAGCAGGACCACATTTCTTATTCTGTCGGTTCTAAAAACGTCCATATGTAATACCTCCCAAATTTAGTATGTGTATATTTTACTAAAAAACTTTCAACAATTCAAGTATTTTATTCAAAATAAACAAGTTTTTTATTTCTCTGTTTTAGCATAATAAATTCTTTTTCGTGATATAATACATTTTTCACACTTTAACGTGTAGAATCATTGACATTTTCTTTTTCCTGTCATAAAATGATACTGTTTGACAAGTGATTACGTATAGAAGAAGGAGTATCTTTTTATATGGAAACAACAACCATTGGTTTTATCGGTCTTGGTCTTATAGGCGGCTCTATTGCCAAGGCTATTAAAAAATTTCATCCTGATTATCAGATTCTGGCTTACAACAGAACCAAATCTGTGCTGGATGACGCCGTATTTGATGGCATTGTAGATGTTCCCTGTGTGGAAAAAGACACACGATTTGCTTTTTGCGATTACATTTTTCTCTGTGCTACTGTAGACTACAATCTGGAATGTCTTACCTGGCTGAAGGACTTCCTCCGTCCTAGCTGTATTCTCACAGACGTAGGAAGCGTGAAGGGAGAGATTCATAAGCAAGTTACCGCCCTTGGTCTTACGGCTAATTTCATTGGCGGTCACCCTATGGCAGGCAGTGAAAAAACCGGTTACGAATATTCTACAGACCATTTAATTGAAAATGCTTACTATATTCTCACCCCCTCGGAAGAGGTAGGGCTGGATAAAATTGGAGCTTACACAGAATTAGTCAGTTCCATTGGCGCACTTCCTATGATTCTCACTTGGGAGGAGCATGACTTTATCACAGCTTCCATTAGCCATCTGCCTCATATTGTGGCAGCCTCTTTGGTAAATGTAGTAAAAAAACTGGACTCTCCTCAAGAACATATGAAAACCATTGCAGCAGGCGGTTTTAAAGATATTACCAGAATTGCCTCCTCCTCCCCTCATATGTGGCAGCAAATCTGTCTGGAAAACCCAGAGGATATTTCAAAAGTACTGGATGAATACATCCGCCAGATTGTCCAGGCAAAATACTTAGTAGATCAAAGAGATGCCAATGGACTTTATCAGATGTTTGCTGATTCCAGAGAATACCGCAATTCCTTTAGTGATGCAGCTGCAGGACCTATTTCAAAATCTTTTGTTCTTTACTGCGATATTATAGATGAAACAGGTGCTATTGCTACCATTGCTACCATTCTCTCTATGAATGGAATCAGCATCAAAAATATCGGTATCATTCATAATCGTGAGTTTGATGATGGTGTTCTGAAGATTGAATTCTATGATGAGGAAGCACAAAAACAGGCCGCTGAACAGTTAAAGAAACGAAATTATATGATTTATGAACGTTAGGAAGGTGATAGTTGCATGATATTTCAAAAATCTTCTCCTTTAAAGGGCGAACTGACAATTCCAGGGGACAAATCCATCTCCCACCGGGCTGTAATGCTTGGCTCTATTTCAGAAGGAACTACCAGAATCACTCATTTTTTGGAGGGTGCTGACTGTTTGTCCACCATTGATTGTTTCCGGAAAATGGGCATTGAAATCCAGCATACGCCGAAAGAAATCCTGATTCACGGGAAAGGCCTGCATGGACTTTCTGCACCTGCTTCTATTCTGGATGTAGGAAACAGCGGAACCACGACCCGGCTGATTTCCGGAATCCTGGCAGGGCAAACCTTTACCAGCGAGCTTACCGGTGATGCCTCCATACAAAAACGCCCCATGAAGCGGATTATCACGCCCCTTAGTGGTATGGGAGCTTCTATTGAAAGCATTCATGGAAATGACTGTGCACCTCTCCGGATCCATGGAAAACCTTTAACTCCGATTTCTTATGCTTCTCCTGTAAGCTCTGCCCAGGTAAAATCCTGCATTCTTCTGGCCGGATTGTATGCTGAGGGAAAAACCAGCGTGACAGAACCTTATGTTTCCAGAAATCATTCTGAGCTTATGTTGTCTGCTTTTGGTGCAAAGATAGATTGCCAGGGGACTACCGCCTCTGTTCTTGGACATCCAAAACTTCAGGGACAGTCTATAGAAGTGCCAGGGGACATCTCTTCTGCTGCTTATTTTATTGCAGCCGGACTTCTGATTCCCGGATCTGAGATTCTGATTAAAAATGTGGGAATCAATCCTACCAGAGATGGCATTTTGCGTGTATGCAGACAGATGGGTGGAAAGGTAGAAATTCTTAATGAGCGGAAAGAAGGGCTGGAACCGGTAGCTGACCTTCTGGTAACTTCCAGCTCCTTACATGGTACAGTAATTGAAAAAGAACTGATTCCAACTTTAATTGACGAACTGCCTGTCATCGCAGTCATGGCTGCTTTTGCCAAGGGCACCACAATTATCCGAGATGCCGAGGAATTGAAGGTGAAAGAATCCAACCGCCTGGATATTATTGTCCATCATTTACAGGCTATGGGGGCAGATGTTACACCAACGGAAGATGGTATGATTATCAACGGAGGCAGAACTTTGCACGGCGCTGTTCTGGACAGTCATCTGGATCACCGCATTGCCATGGCTTTTGCAGTAGCAGGCATGGCTACTGATGGAGAGACGGAAATCACCAGAGGCGAATGTGTGGGTATCTCTTATCCTGAGTTTTACAAGGATTTTGCATTACTGGCGGAAAACGTAAAATAAATTATGTTAAATGAATCGTCTCCGCCTCATTTGAGGCGGAGATTGAAACAGCAATTCTCTTTTATTTACTTACAATTCTATAGTAGGTTCTGGCTGTCACACTATAAATCACCACGTACATGGCAGCAAAAACCAAGAAACAAATTCCCGTGCATACTGCATACATTTCTGTATTTTCCATATTCATAATAATCAGAATCTTATTAAACATAGGGAACGCTGCTGCCACATGGATTCCTGCAGTAATCAGAGGCAGGAAGAATACGGTCAGTACCTGAGAACGAATGGAGGCCCTCACTTCTTCCCTGCTCATGCCTACTTTCTGCATAATGGCAAACCGTTCTTTATCATCATACCCTTCTGAAATCTGTTTATAATAAATAATCAAAACCGTCGCCATAACAAACAGCAGTCCCAAAAAGATGCCAATGAAGAAGAATCCCCCGTAAAGTCCCATAAAGCCCTGTCTTGCCTCCACACTGGATTCCACATTGCCATGGTATCCCTGCTTTGCCATAACATCATAAACTGCTTTTTGAAATTCTTTCTGCTCCTCCTCTCCTGCACGAGCATCAAATCCATAATAGATCCTGATTTTTCCTGCAATATCCGTAAAAACTTCTTTTTGCTTCTTATATAATTCCTGTATGTCTTCCATATTGGGCATCACAAGAAACTGTGTATTGGCAATGTTCGCTGCAATGATGCCGTTTCCGGGAAAACTTTTTAGCCGTTCTTTCACCACATATTTCTGGTCAAAAATCTTCATACTGGGATACTCATATGCCGCCCGGTTGCTGTACAGCAACACTTCTCCTGGTTTTAGTTCTTTTTCTTCTCCTGTTGCTTTATTATAATCCTCTAACGGTACAAACATTAAATTCTGGATAGCATCCATGTCCGTCAGATTCCCTTCCCTTGTGACCAAAAACGTATCTTGCTGCAAAATGGAGGAAAATGCAAGATAGCGGTATTCCATCTCTTTTGTTGCTTCTATACCAGATTCCTTTTGAAGCTGTTTCACTGCATCCACCGCTTCCCTGGCAGTGTCCAGATTTTCATCGTCTGTATATAAAGCAAACTGATTCGGATACCGGGAACGTATAATATCCTCCATTCCAACCATCAAAGAAGTGGTACAGGCTACCATAAGCAATACACCGGTAGACAAAATACAAATATTTGCCAGCCCTACTGCATTTTGCTTCATACGGTAAATCATACCGGAAATACTGATAAAATGCCTGGTTTTGTAATAATAACCCTTGTGGTTTTTCAGAATTTTTAAAAGGGTAATGCTTCCTGCTGTAAAAAGCAAATAAGTTCCAATCACCACCAGAATCACAGCCACAAAGGCCAGAGACAGAGAAGTCACAGGATTTTCTGTGGTAATGGCAAGATAATATCCAGCCCCTGTACATAATAACCCCACAATTGCTATGAGCCATTTTGCTTTTGGCTCTTTTTCCCCCACATTTCCTGCATGAAGAAGATCAATGGGGCTTGCTGCTTTTATCTGTCTTAATGCATTGAGAAAAATAAGGGCATAAATCCCAAGAAATAAAACTATGGTTTCCACCACTGCTCTTTTGGAAAGAAAGAATCCAAGAGGAATTTTCCCTCCTACCATGCGGGAAACCAGCAAAAACATGGCTTTGTCCAGAGCGATTCCCACAAGAAGTCCTGCCGCCAGAGTAGAAATGGCAGCATACAGATTTTCCCATGCAAGGAGATGGTAAAGGTGGTGCTTCTCCATACCCAGGATATGAAACAGGCCAAATTCTTTTTTCCGCTGTTTCATGAGAAAACTGTTTGTATAAAAAAGAAAAATCAAAGCAAACAGACCAATGACAACACACCCGAAATCCATGGTAAAGGTCATGGTTGTGTCCCCTACCATATCGCTTAAACCTGGATTTAGGGACAGGGATTTCACAATATAAAACATGGCAACCGTAAACATACAAGTCAGCAGATAGGGTATGTAAAGTCTCCTGTTTTTGTTTAGCCCACTAGCTGCCAGCTTAGGATAAAAAAACTTATTCATACTGATCACCACCTGTTGCAAGAAGTGTCAGGGTATCCGAAATCTTCTGATACATCTGCTCATTGCTCTGTTCACCACGGTAAATCTGGTGGAACACCTGGCCATCCTTAATAAACAGCACACGTCCTGCATGGCTTGCTGCCTTTGCAGAATGGGTTACCATAAGAATCGTCTGCCCTTCCTGATTAATGGTATGGAAAATTTCCAGAAGCCCTTCTGTGGATTTCGAATCTAAAGCCCCGGTTGGTTCATCTGCGAGAATCAGTTTTGGGTTGGTAATTAATGCCCTTGCTACTGCTGCCCTTTGCTTCTGTCCCCCGGAAACCTCATAGGGGTATTTCGCCAGAATCTCCGTAATCCCCAGCTTTTTTGCAATAGGCTTTAAGCGTCTACTCATTTCCTGATATTTTTTCCCACTCAGGACAAGAGGCAGAAAAATATTATCCTGGATGCTAAAGGTATCCAGTAAATTAAAATCCTGAAATACAAATCCCAGATTCTTTCTTCGGAAGGCAGAGAGTTCTTTTTCCTTAATTTCACACAGATTTTTTCCATCCAGGCATACCTGCCCTTTGGTTGGCTTATCCAAAGCTGCCAGGATATTGAGAAGGGTTGTTTTTCCGGAACCCGATTCCCCCATAATTGCCACATATTCTCCCTTTTCTACAGAAAAAGACACATCAGACAATGCCTGTACCTGATTTCCTCCGAAACGGGTGGTATAAATTTTTTGAAGGCCTTGTGCCTCTAAGATTGTCATACTTGTAACCTCCTTATTGTTTGTGGCTTTATTATAGCAAAAGAGCCAAAACATCTGACATTGAATCAGGTGACATTTTGGCTCTCTCATGTGACATTTTTGTAAGCTGGATTAATCACAGTCCAGCTTTATGGTATTGAAATCAATGGACACCTCCGTCCCTTTTCCGATTTCTGAGGTAACTGTAATCTTATGGGAAAGCCGCTTCGCTGTAAGACGGCAAAGATACAGCCCAAGTCCTGTAGCCTTCTTATCGGCCCGCCCATTATATCCGGTAAAACCATGGTCAAAAATACGGGGCAGATCTTCCTTTGCAATTCCGATTCCTGTATCTTTGATTCTCAAAACCTTATCCGTACCTGCTGTAATGGTGATGCTCCCCTGATCCGTATATTTTACTGCATTGGATAAAATCTGCTGGAGAATAAACAAGAGCCACTTTTCATCCGTAAGCACCTCCATGTTCACCGGCTCATACACCAGACGGATTCGCTTTCTCACAAATAAAGGTGCATATTTTCGGATAGCCTGACGGATCATCCCATCCAGGTCACAGTTTTGAAACACAAAATCTGTAGAAGTGCTTTCCAGACGTAAATATCCCAGTACCATTTCCACATATTGTTCAATGCTAAAAAGCTGGGCAGCCAGTTCCCGGTGTTCCTCCGTATCCTCACTTTGCAATATCATCCGCATCACTGAAATAGGTGTCTTAATCTGATGCACCCAGGTAGTATAATATTCCATGCTTTTCCGATTTTCACACTGCCACTGATTTTCTCTGGTATCCAAAATCTTTCGCAGCCCTGTGGCAAGTTCCTGTAAATCCTGTTCTGTTAAGGTGGCAGCCTTTGGAAGCTCCTCTGGCAAAAGAGGAAGATTACATAGAATTTTCTCATATTCTTTATGGCGTTTCCAGTAAGAAACATAATGGATGCCAAGCACTGCTGCTGTGATAAGCAGGCAAAGGCATGCCGCATAAATCACTGCCTCCCACTCTAAGTCATACAAAGAAAACACCAGAAGGAAAACAAGGGAAAAAAGAAAAAACATGCCTGCACAAAACCGGTATTGCCGGACATAGGCCAAAAAACAACTGCTCTTTTTGTTATTCAATGATATATCCACTTCCTATCTTTGTTTTAATAAAATCACAAAGCCCTGCCTGCTCCAGTTTTTTTCTCAGTCTGGTAACATTCACGGTCAACGTATTTTCTTCCACATAATCATCCATCTGCCATAACCGGGTCATGAGGGTATCCCGGCTGACCACTTTGCCTTTTTGCTCCAGAAGAGTCTTTAAAATCCGAAATTCATTTTTGGTAAGCTCTATCTTTTCCCCATCATAAAGCAGGGTGGTGTCGTTGAGATTGAGTACCGCACCTCTATGCTCCAGAACCGGAATTTTCCCTGCCATGTCATAGGTACGGCGGAGAACTGCCTGAATTTTAGCCATCATTACCGTTAAATCCACTGGTTTGGGAATAAAATCATCTCCGCCCATATTCATAGCCATAACAATGTTCATGTTATCTGAGGCAGAAGAGATAAATACCACAGGCACATTGGAAATTTTCCGTATTTCACTGCACCAGTGATACCCATTATAAAAAGGCAGCATAATGTCCATCAGTACCATATGAGGGTCAAAACTCAAAAAAGCGGAAATCACATTCTGGAAATCTTTCACGGTTTCTGCCTGATTTCCCCAGGAGTCAATCTGTGTTTTCATTGCCTTTGCCATAGAAGCATCATCTTCCACAATTAAAATTCGGTACATGTCCTTTCTCCTTTCTCTATACGCTGTGCCGGAAATGTCATTTCTACTCCAAAACCGCCTTCTAAGCCATGATAAAAAGCAAGGGTTCCTCTATGAGCCTCTATAATCTGGCGGACAATCAACAATCCCAATCCGTGCCTTGGCTGGGAAACACCGCTGTCACTTAACATATAGTGAGGTGTATGCTGTAGTTTTTGCAGCATTTCTTCTGTGATTCCCTTGCCCGCATCCTCCAGCAACACTTTGCAGCCCTGTTCCTCTGCCACAATTTTCACAGTGATTCTGCACCCTTTTGGATTGTGTACCTGAGCATTGGTTATCAGATTTCCAAAAGCCCTTTTTAACAATTCCTTATCTCCCTGCATAAAGCACCCCTGCAAATCCTCCTGAATCTCCCACTCTATGGGGTATTTTCCCTCTAAATCCAGGTTTAAAAAGTCCACCACTACCTGGCGGACAACTGCCACCAGGTTCAGCGTTTCTATGCGGAGGGGCTGCATATGATATTCCAGTTTTGAGGAGAGGTTCAAATCGTTGATCAGGTTTTTCATCCTCACACTCTGTTGTCGGATGATTCCTGCTTTTTTCCGTTCTTCCAGAGGAAGGCTTTGATTCTCTTCTAATTGAGCCGCATACCCCATCACCATGGACAAGGGTGTCCGGATATCATGGGAAACACCAGAAATCCAGTTCGCCCTGGCACTTTCTCTTCGTTTTAATTCCCTCTCCTGTGTCCGAAGTTTCTCTGAAACCTGATTCATGGCCTCTGCCAACTGAGAAAAGAGTCCTTTTTCTTTTACATAGACCTCCTTATTTGGCAATTCTTCAATTCCTTTCACAATGGGTCTGACGGATTTTAAAATGCCTGAGGTGGCTACCATATAAATCACCAGAATTACCAGAAGATTCGCCAGCAAAAACACAGCCATCATTTTGGGAAATCCTTCTATCAGAGCATAATCATAGGTATTGTGCATCATTTTCCAATAGGCTTTCTTGGGATGTCCCAGAATCAGAAGGTTTTCACCTTTTGCAGCCGTCGTAGTAGGATAATCTGCAATATATCCCAGGCTAAAAGCAGAGATTTCCGAAATCGTATAATGAAGAGGGATTTCCTTTGGCAGATTGTCACTGTGCCAGAGAACGTTGCCTGTTCCATCCTGGACTAGAATCCCCCATGCCTGATACTCTTCTAAAATCTCCTGCCCTCTCTCTGTCAGGATATATTCCCCAGAGCCATCCTCCTGTAATTCCTTTGACAGCTCACTGGTACTGGTCCACCCTCCTGCATTGGACACACTGCCATAAGTCATGTAAATCAATAAGCCAAGATTTAAGACCAGCAAAATAAACCCGGAACAAAGCAAGGTGAAAAAAAATCGTTTCATTAATTTTAAAACACTTTTCATCTGCTATTCCTCCACCAGCAGTTTATAGCCAAGGCCTTTCACTGTAATCAGAGAAACCGGCCTGGATGGAGTCTGCTCTATCTTTTCCCGGATTCTGCGGATGTGCGCCATCAGAGAATTTTCGTACCCAAAAGGATTGTCACCCCAAGCAGCCTCACAAAGCTGGTCAATGGTCACAATCCTTCCGGCATTGCGGTACAAAGCCTGAAGAATTTCATGTTCTTTGGCTGTAAGAGGCAGATGTTCTCCATTTTTTAATACCTCTGCCCTGGCAAAATCAATCTGGCTTCCAGCCAACTTGACCAAAGGTGTCTCCTCTTTATATGTCCTGCGAAGAATGGCAGCGGTACGAAGAAGCAGTTCCTTTGGCAAAAAAGGCTTCACCAGATAGTCATCTGCCCCTGCGAAAAGTCCTTTTAAACGGTCTTCATCTTCCCCAAGAGCAGTGAGAAACAACACCGGTATCCCGGTAAATTCCCGCATCTTCTCCAACAGGGAAATCCCGTCTCCATCGGGAAGCATCACATCCAGCACCGCAAAATCCGGCTTCCAGTCTTTACATATGGTAAGTGCTTCTGCCATGGTTCCTGCTGTCCGAATCTTGGTATAATGCTCTTCCCGAAAAATAGAGCAAACCATCTGACAAAGGTTCTCTTCATCATCTACAAGAAGAATCTTCTTTTGTTTTATATAGTCATAGGTCATATTATCCTCTTCCTCGCCTTCTTAATTCTGCTTCCACTGTAGGATACCGGTCCAGATCTGTATGCGGAATCGCCTCTGCAGCTGCCATAAGATGTACAAAATTATCCACGGCCCCAAACTGAATGTACACCATTTTTTCCAACAGTTCCAAAATATCTTTCTGATACTCTTTGTTTAGCAGCATTTTCCCTGCACCTAACAAAGATGTATTGCCCGGAAGGACAATTTTATCACGCCGGATGTCCGGATATAATCCAATGGTCACGCCAGATTCCTTGGAAATATGAGTTCCAAAGGCACCTGCAACGTAAAATTTTTTAATATCTCTCATAGTGAGCCCTACTTCGTTCATCATATATTCTACCATGGTTCCTGCTGCTGCTTTGGTCTTGAGAAATTCTTCGATATCTGATTGGTAAAAACAGAGTCCGGGAGCGTATTCTGCCGCCAGTTCCCCCTCCTGTTCTACGATTCTGCCAGAAACCTCCGGCTGAAGTTTTCCCTTCATATCAATCCATCCATTTAAAAACATCTGTGCCAGAAAATCTACAATGCCGGAACCGCAGATTCCCTTTGCCTCTCCTTCTCCTATGACATGTACCAGGACTTCCTGATCACAGATTTCCACCTGATCCACAGCACCAGCCTCTGCACGCATTCCGGTTTTCACCACACCACCTTCCAGAGCCGGTCCCGCCGCACCTGCTCCTACTACTAAGAAGTCTTTATTTCCTATTACCAGCTCTCCGTTTGTCCCAATATCCAGAAATACACAAAGTTCCTCTTGTTTATAGAGTTCTGTTGCCACGATTCCACTCAGGATATCACCTCCCAGGTAGTTCGCCTGCCCTGGAAAGCAATAGACATAACCCAGATTCGGAAATCCCAATTCTTTCGCCGGATAACAGTCTGGCTTCAAGGTCCGCACTGCATAAGGACTGGAGAATACACAAAATGCATCCAGCCCAAAAAGAAAATGAATCATAGTAGTATTTCCGGAAAGAACCAAAGAACCCCATTTCTCACTGGGAATCCCTGTTTCCTCCTGTATCTGCCTAAACAACTCCAGGAAACTGTCTATGGTTGCCTTTCGGATTTCTTCCATTCGTTCCGGCTGATCTTTTCCATAAAAAATCCGGCTGAGAATATCCTGTCCAAAAGCAATCTGTTGATTAAATCCTGATTTCTCACATACGGTTTTCCCTGTATTCATATCAGCAAGCGCCACAGCAATGGTAGTGCTTCCCAAATCTGCATAGACTCCATAGTGACAGTCCGTGGTATCTCCTGCTTCTATATCTACCAATTCCCACTGACACCCTGTCCATACTAAAAATACGGTAATCTTCCATCCTGCTCTATAGCAGAGAGGATAAAACTTCTTTAATACCTTCAAGCTGCAGTGGATTTCTCCAAATTCTTCCCTGAGTTCTCTGAGAATTCGCTCCTGATCGGAAACAAAATCTTCTTCTGTTGGACCAGGCAGTTCCATATAGATTTTTCTGCTCCATCCGTTAATTCCAGGAGAACGCCGTTCTTCTTTTCTTATCTTCACTCTATTTTCCATCCTTTCTCGCTCCTGTTTCAAGGGTAATCTCATAATTAAGGTTATTTTATACCATTCACCATGGATATGCCAGCCTGTTTTTCTTCTTCTGCTGCTTTGTAAGGTAAATGTAAGGTTGTGGGAAGGTTCCTGCAAGGTTCTTATTATACACTGGATTTATCAAAGAAATTTCACATCGGAAAGGAGATCTTTTATGAATATCATAGAAACGCAACATTTAACAAAATCCTACAAAAATTTTACTGCGGTGTCTGATTTGAATCTGCATATCCGCAAAGGCACGGTATATGGTTTCCTTGGGCCAAATGGTGCCGGAAAATCTACTACCATGAAAATGTTCCTGGGGCTTACCAAACCCACCCATGGCACTTTTTCCATTCAGGGAAAGCAGTATCCCAAGGAACGGATTTCCATTTTAAAAGACATTGGTTCTTTTATTGAATCCCCTGCTTTCTATGGCAATCTTACAGGAGAAGAAAACCTGGATCTGATCCGGCGTATTCTGGGACTGCCAAAAAGCAGTGTGCCGGAAGTTCTGGAACTGGTAGGACTGGAACGCTTTGGAAAACGTCTGGCAAAACAATATTCCCTTGGTATGAAGCAGCGCCTTGGACTTGCAGGTGCCCTCATTGCCCGCCCTCCTATCCTGATTCTGGATGAACCCACCAATGGACTGGATCCTGTGGGAATCCATGAAATCCGCTCTCTTATTAAATCACTGCCTCAAAGATTTGACTGTACGGTTTTTGTATCCTCCCACCTGCTGTCAGAAATTGAACTTATGGCAGATGATATCGGAATTCTCAACCATGGGCATCTTCTGTTTGAGGGCTCCTTAGAACAGCTAAAGCAGAAGGCTCTGGCTCAGGGATTCCCCACAGACCATTTGGAGGATACTTTCCTGGCTATGGTGGATGAGGATAATCAGAAACGAGGTGGCAGGAAATGAGTCTTTTCTTAGAATGGAAGAAACTAAAACGTACCGGATATATCACGGTCTATATGGGCTGCGGGCTTTTTGCCTCTGCTTTTCCCCTGGTTCAGATGGCAGTCCGCCAGGAGACCTTTCTCTCCCTTCCCGGAAACCCTCTGGACATTCTCATGAATGCTAACTGGCAGATGATTGCCATGCTGAATATTCTGGTATCCATCTGCGGTGCCTGCCTGATGTACCACACAGAATATGCAGAAAAAGGATGGGAAAAAATGTCGGTACTGCCCATTCATACAGGCAAGCTATTTCTTGGAAAATGTACTCTTGCCACACTTGGATTAGCAGTTCTTTTATTCCTGGAATTTAGTTCCCTCACCATATGCCAGCTCCATTGGTTTCCCAAAACCCCGGTTGCCATAAAAGAACTTTTATCCTTTGCCAGTTTTCAGTTTGTGATTACGCTTCCTACAGTGATACTTATGCTGGTCATTGCCTCAGCCTGTGAATCTATGTGGGTTTCTCTTGGCATTGGAGTGATTTTGCTGTTTACATTTTCCATTTTCTCTCAGGAAAACCTTGTACTAAGCCTATTGCCTTTTTCTTCTCCATTTCAGCTTTTTTCTCTGGCACAGGAACAGGGATGGACTTCTCTTTTTATTTGGGTATGTCTTGGTGAAGCTGTGATATTTGTCCTGGGAGAAGGAGTTTATCAAAAAATCAGGAGGTCTTTTTCATGAATTTTTCTACATACCTTGCCATGGAACTAAAAAAAATAAAACGTTCTAAGATTTTGCTGCTGCTTTGTGTCCCTGTTATCATGATGTGGCTGCCCAGCATCATAAATTCCGATAAAATCTTTGATACCCAGCAAATCCCTATTTCACCGGAACACAACTTTTTTATCCAGGGATTTATGGGCATGTCCTGGTTCATGATTCCTGCTTCCCTGATTATCTGCGTGGTACTGCTGAACCAGACAGAACAACGCAACCGAGGCATATTAAAAATGCTCTCCCTGCCGATAAACACAAGAAAACTGTGCCTTGCTAAATTTGTGGTACTGTTGCTGCTTGCCGGAATGCAGATGCTTATGACCATAGCTGCTTACATGGTCAGTGCTTTTATTGCCTCTCACTTGCAGGACTATTCCTTCCTTTTGGAGCCTTCTTATGTGTGCAGCACTGTTTTTCACCTGTATCTGGCTGCTATCCCTATGGCTGCTGTGTTCTGGATGCTGGTGGTTTTTCTCAAATCTCCTATTTTTTCCGTAGGTATTGGGCTTGCTTCCATTGTCCCTTCTGTTCTCATGATTAACACCAAGGTATGGTGGGGCTATCCCATGAGCTATCCCTTTTATCTACTCATGGTAGAGTATGGAAAAGCAGCCAAGGGTATCTATGAAACACAGATTTCATGGCTGCCATGGATTCCTGTTGCTGTTAGTATTACCATTGTTTCACTGGCTGTTTCCTGCGTTGGATTTGGCCGTTTTGAAAGGAGATAAATCTATGAAAAACAAAGTATGGACTTTCATCTCAACAATCATGTTATTTGTACCCTGGAGTATTTTTCTTCTGCGTACGAATGCCTGGGCACTCCGGTCTCCTGTTGCAGAAATTTTAATTTCCTGTTACGCTGCCTTTATGATTTTCTCCGGTATTTTTACCATCTGGGGATATGCCAAAGAACGAGTACGGAATTTGTGGATGCAAATCTGCTGTGTCATCAATGGGCTCTATACAGTAGTCGGAATTGCGGCATTTTTTATGATGGGGATTTCATAAAAAGCCTTGTTTTTCCTGCATTCTACTGCCAGTCGGTTGTGTTCTTCCTGCAAATATCTTACAATAATCCTATCTTTTAGAAAGCAGGTGACACTTATGTATGAAATTAATAAGGAAGCCTTTGGAAAATTTCTGGCACAACAGAGAAAAGCCAAAGGCTACACACAAAAAGCCCTAGCAGAAAAGTTATTTGTATCAGATAAAGCAGTGAGCAAATGGGAACGTTCTCTAAGTATGCCGGACATATCTCTTCTTATTCCTCTTTCCGAAATTTTGGAAGTGTCTGTAACGGAATTACTGGAGGGACGGACCTTCCCAAAGGAAACCAATATGGAGCCAGCCCAGGTAGAACTTCTGGTGAAAAAAGCCCTTACCTTTTCCGAGGAGACCCCTGAAAAAGCCAAAACACGGAAAAAGAAGGGCATATTTCTTTTTGGAGGAAGTTGTATTTTGGCTATTTTGGAATTATTAGCAGGATACTGGTATTTAACAGAAAACTTATCACAAGACTTACTTTTATTTGAAGGACTTTTCCTTCTCTTTGGTGGATATCTGTGGTTTTTTGCACCGGAGAGACTGCCTGGGTATTATGACGAAAATAAAATCAGTGCCTATAGCCACGGTCCCTTCCGTATAAACCTTGTTGGTATTCACTTTAATAACAGTAACTGGCCAAAACTTCTTACTTATATGCGTGTCTGGTTTACTGTTGCCCTTGTGGTGATGCCAGTGCTTTTCTGGCTCATACCTGCGGCATCCAAATATTTTTCTTTTGCTTCCATCTGGATGAGTAGAAGTCTGCTCCTTGTATTTCTTGGTGTGTTGTTTGTACCTATGTATTACATTGGCCGCAAATATCAGTAGCCTTGTTTTTCCCTGAAAAATACACTATAATAAGCACAAGAAAACAGATGTTACACTCACCAAAGGAGCTGCCATATGAATTATGTTTGTATTATTGATGATGACAAAGAACTTTGTGCTTTAATGAAAAAATGTATGGAACAAGAACATTTACAGGTCATAACTGCCCACAGCGGTGCAGATGGCCTGTTTTTAATAGAAAAACAGCAACAAGAATCTTCTCTTTCTCTTATTATTTTAGATGTGATGCTGCCGGATTTAGATGGTTTCCAAGTTTTAAAAAAACTCCGTGAAACCAGCAACATCCCTGTACTCATGCTCACTGCCAAAAGCGAGGAAGACGACAAAGTGACCGGACTTTCCCTAGGCGCTGATGATTATCTCACCAAGCCCTTTAGCATCAAAGAATTCATGGCTCGTGTTCACTCTCTTATTCGCCGTTACACCACTTGGAATCCTCAATTTCCTGGAGAAACAGACCACATCATAGCAAAGGACATGGTGATTGATAAAGCCAACCGCACGGTTTTGGTACATAAAACTCCTGTAGAACTCACCAGTAAGGAATTTGACCTTCTCTCTTTCCTTGCCTCCAATAAGGGACAAATCTTCACCAAAAAACAAATTTATACCCAGGTGTGGGAGGATGCCTATGCGTTTGATGACAGCAATATTATGTCTTTTATCAGCAAATTACGGAAAAAAATCGAACCTGACCCTGAACATCCTTTTTATATTTTAACTGTCCGTGGCGTTGGCTATCGTTTTAACAAGGAGGCCTAAGCATGAATCTAAATCCTTTTCTTCTATTTGCCCTGATACTGGCAATCCTTCTGATTCTGTTTTTGGTTTTTCATCTTAATAAACTTCGAGAACAGATTTTCCTGATTCAGCAGGTTTTAAATGATCTCAAAGGAGGGAATTTAAACCGTCGTCTGCTTACCAATAAACAAGACGAAACTCGGCAGATTTGTCTTGCTATTAATGAAATTGCTCGTAACAGCCAAACTCAGTTGATTCTTCAAAAGCAGTCCCAACAGGCATATAAGCAGCTTATGACCAGTCTTTCTCACGATGTAAAAACGCCTCTAGCCTCTTTAGTTGGTTATCTGGAGGCAATAGAAGAAAATCTTGTGGTTGGGGAGGAAAAAGACCAATATATTCATGTAGCTGCCCAAAAAGCTCAGCATTTGAAACAGTTCGTAGAACACTTATTTGAATGGGTAAAATTAGACTCAAAAGAACAGGCTTTTCACTTTGTCTCTTTGGATTTTTTTGAACTTTCCAGAAATATCATGGCAGATTGGATTCCTATTTTGGAAAGCCATGGATTGTCCTATGAAATTCACATTCCGGAAACTCCTTGTATCGTGTCTGTAGATGTCAATGCCTACACCCGTATTTTAAACAATCTTTTGCAAAATGTCCTTGTTCACAGCCAGGGAACTCAGGTAACTCTATGCATCCAGGAAATTAAGCAGCAGGTACAAGTGAGCCTTTCTGATAATGGAAAAGGTATCGCCCCTCAGAATCTTCCCCATATTTTTGACCGTTTGTATCAGTGTGATTCTTCTCGCAATGCCAATGGCAACGGACTTGGGCTTGCCATTACCAAAGAATTGATACATGCCCTTAAGGGAACCATTCTGGCAAACAGTACTCCTGGTATGGGTACAGAATTTCTCCTGACTTTTCCAAAAACAAGATAAAAACAAGATTGCGGCAAGGTTTTGGCAAGGTTTTTCCTGTATGATATTCTTTGTAAGGAACTTTTTACAAAAAAGAAAGAAACGTGAGGAACTGAATCATGGACGATAAGGTTATTCAAACAAAAGAATTGACAAAAAAGTATGGAGAACAAACTGTAGTAAACCAGGTAAATCTCCATGTAAAAAAAGGACGCATTTACGGACTACTTGGGCGTAATGGGGCTGGAAAAACCACAATCATGAAAATGATGCTGGGGCTTACTGCTGCAACTTCCGGAAGTATAGAGCTTTTTGGCAGCCCACTTTGGGGAAATGAAAAAACGATTTATCCAAGAATTGGAGCTATGATTGAACATCCTGGATTCTATCCAAACTTAACAGGAACAGAAAATCTAGAAATTTTTGCTAAGCTTCGAGGCACAGCCTCAAATCATGCTGTGAAACACGCCTTAGAGCTCGTAGGATTACCTTACAAGGACAAAAAAACTTTTGGCAAATACTCTCTTGGAATGAAGCAGCGACTTGGAATTGCCAATGCCATTTTGCATGATCCAGAGCTTTTAATCTTAGATGAACCTACCAATGGCCTTGACCCCATTGGAATTGCCGAAATGCGTAATTTTATGAAAAATCTCAGTACCCAGCAAGGAAAAACCATTTTAATTTCCAGCCATATTTTATCTGAAATTGCCCTTCTTGCTGATGATATAGGAATTCTTGACCAGGGTGTTCTCCTGGAAGAAAGCAGTATGGAAGAATTGAAAAAACGAAATGCCAAATATATTCTTTTAGAAGTTTCTGATATTCCAAAAACTCTGCTGATTTTGGAGAGGAACTTTCAAGTACAGGATTATTCTGTCCAGGATGAACACACTTTACGGATTTATGATACTTCTTTAAACGTAGGCGAACTAAACAAATCCCTTGTTTTAAACCATATAACGGTTATAAGTGCAGGTCTTTACAATAACACCTTAGAAGATTATTTTAAAAGCATTACAGGGGGTGAATACATTGCTTAAACTTATCCATATAGAGTTTTTTAAATTGCGCCGCAAAAAACTTTTGTGGTTTATGTTGTTATGTGCCTTTGTGATGCCTTTCTTCGCATTTTTATATTTCCATTACTTTGGAGAAAAGAATGTAAATCCCATGGTATTTTATAAATGGTCTGCTTTTGGATTTACACAATTCATAATTCTGCCTTTTGTACTTGGGATGCTGTGTGTGGTAGTCATGCATGATGAAAATAGATACCATATGTTTCAGCAACTCTGGATTGTCCCTGTAGATAAATTGGGGCTGTTTTTCAGCAAATTTTTTATGATTTTTCTATATGCCACAGTTTTTATGCTCCTGACTGCAGTTGCCTCTATACTCTTTGGGGTCCTTCCCGAATATTTTTCTTTTTCCTGGAACAGTACACTGCTTTTGTTGGAACGCTGTTTGGAAATTGCAGTTCTTATCACATTTTCCATGCTTCCTGTTTTGGCACTATCTGCATCACAAAAAGGCTATCTTTTTCCAACCTGTGTAATCTTGATTTATATTTTTGCTGGTTTTTTCATGGCATCGGTTTGTCCTTATTTTCATCCCATTTCCTGTACTTCTATTCTTATTTCCAGGAACGGAATTATTCCAGGACTTATCATGCCAAAAGAACTTTTTCCTGCCATTCTTGGGATTTTTATATGGAGTTTTGGCTCTGTATCATTTGCAACTATTGCACTAAATAAGAGAAAGTAAGGTGAACCATGATGAAAACACTATTATGGGCGGAACTTCAAAAGCTCCGCCGTTCCAATATTTTATTTATCACTATTTTTGCAGTCTTTTTTGTTGCTATCCTGGTATTTCTAGGGGGTATCACCATGGTCTATGAGGAACAATATGCCCTGAACCGCACTGGCTGGTATTTAATCACATCGCAAGCATGGGCCACTCTATTTGTTCTTCCAGCTATGATTACCCTCTTTGGCAGCTATCTCATTTGCCGAGAGGAGCAAGATGATACCATGAAGTCTCTGTGTCTGATTCCCATAAGCAATAGAAAATTAACCGCTGTAAAACTTTTTGTTACGTTTGTGTTCAGTATTTTTATTTATCTCCTGCTTTTTACAATTACTTTTTTGGCAGAAATGGTTCTCCATACTTCAGATGTATCGTTCCAGCTATTTTTCCATTTTCTGAGCATGTATTTCTTGGATGGCATTGGAGTATTCTTTGCCGTTTCTCCTATCATTGCCCTGGTTCCCTATTGGAAAAAAAGCTACTGGCTGGCAATGGTTTTAGCAGAGCTTTATTCCTTTACAGACCTTTTCATGAGTATGTCTCCTGTTTTGAAAACGTTTTATCCCATTAGTGCTGTCCTAGGTGTATCTGGCTATTACGAAACTTCCCTGGAAGGCAAACTTTGCAATATTCTTGTGCTGCTGCTGTGTGGCGGAGTTTCCCTTCTTTTCTTACAGAGAACAAAGGATTTACATTAAATATTTCTCTGTATTTACTATTTTGGAGTCTGCCAGTTGTTTCAAAACACTGAAGACTCCTGTTTTTTACTTACCACCTAAAGTCTTTCTAAAATAGTTTCAGAAATCATTTCTTACCTTCTTTATAATTTCCATTCATAGTAAAAAGATTCTATACCATCTTCTACTATGGTTTCTGCTTTTACAAATCCATTTTTTCCAGAACTCTTCTGGATGCTGCATTGGAAGCATACAAAAAAGCCCCTAACTCCTTCATCTGGTAGTTCTGCCTTAATTCTTTCAGGAATAAATCTACAGCTTCTGTGGCAATCCCTTTATTCCAAAACTTTTTATCAAAAATACAATAGCTAAGCATTCCATTTGGTGATTCTTCGATATCCATATTGTAGCACCAGATATCTCCTATATAAGTTTCACCATAATAAATGGTTTGTCCATAACTAGATACCCCTGGTTTTTGTGTCTCTTCAAAAGCTCGAAGTGCCTCTTCCTCTGTTTTAACCACACTTGGAAGCATTCGCTTGATTTCTTCATCCTGTGTGTTCTGGAAATATATTTTTACGTGATCTCTGCTTCTCTCTTTTAAGGAAAGCGGCTTTTGCATTTCTACCAGCACCTCCTCCTTTTCCTTAATATGCATTCTGCTCACCCTTCTCTGAAATTCTTCTCATCACTCAATAATCATCGCATCCCCAAAACTAAAGAACCGATACCGTTCTTTCACT
>ENA-ORMO01001783-ORMO01001783.1-human-gut-metagenome-genome-assembly--contig:-NODE-1783-length-20618-cov-7.427904_pt1 | contig 20618 bp, 17 predicted proteins | sample MGYA00242106_ERZ509001 | MGnify/ENA primary metagenome ERZ509001 (study PRJEB26280, sample SAMEA2338736) | human gut metagenome | biome: human gut; feature: human-associated habitat; material: faeces...
CACAGGCACCTGAAGCCTGCGCGTCTGCCAATTCCGCCACTCCTGCATTTCCTATTGACCAGCCGCTCTCTCGCGACTGCTTGATTATAATACCGCATGTTATGGTAAAAGTCAATAGGATTTTTAAATTTTTTTCAAAAAAATTCACCAAAAAATTCAATTTTTTTATTTTTCGTTATTTTCGGCTCTAAATCCTCTGTTATACGGTGATCATTCCCAGCGCTTCCATGACCGCAAAGATCAGGATTGCTACCAGACATACCGGAGCAATGTACTTGATCATAATAGAATAGAACTTTTTCATCTTAAACTTGCCGTTCACTTCTACCTCTTCAATAAGTGTCTTTGGCTTGATCACAAATCCTACAAAGATACAGGTACCGATAGCTGCAATCGGCATCAGCACGCTGTTGCTGGTAAAATCAAAGAAATCCAGAAGGCTCATTCCAAGAGGCTTGATAAAACTCCAGATTCCAAATCCCAGAGAAACCGGGATTCCCAGTGCCAGAAGCCATGCATAAACAATTCCGCAGGCTTTTTTTCTGCTGAATTTAAACTTATCTACTACGATAGAAACCAGAGTCTCTGTCAGTGAAATAGAAGAAGTCAGTGCCGCAAACAATACCAGCAGGAAGAAAACTGCACCTACCAGTGTACCAAACTTCATGTTGTCAAATACTTTTGGCAATGTGATAAACATCAGACTTGGACCTTTTCCAAGAGCTTCTTCACTTCCGCCGGAAAAAGCAAATACAGCCGGAATAATCATAAGGCCTGCCATAAAAGCAATTCCTGTGTCAAAAATTTCAATCTGGCGAACGGATTTCTCCAGATTTGTCTCTTTTTTCATATAAGAACCATAAGTGATCATGATACCCATAGCAAGAGACATAGAATAAAACAGCTGTCCCATAGCTGCCATAACCGTGGTGGCACTGAATCTTGAAAAATCCGGAAGAAGGTAATAGCGAAGACCTTCCATTGCTCCCGGCTGCATCAGACTGAATACAGAAATAAAGATCGTCATCACAACCAGAACCGGCATCATAAACTTACTTGCCTTCTCAATTCCGCCTTCCACTCCAAGGAGTACTGCTACCATTCCAACTGTTACATAAATAACAAAGAAAATAACCGGAGCCGCCGGCTGCGCAATGTAGCCTGTAAAAAATTCATCTGTAGCTGCACTGGATACCTGGCCGGTAAGAAATACTACCAGATATTTCAGTACCCATCCGCCGATCACGCAGTAATAAGGTGTGATCAGAAACGGGATCACGCTGGACAGATAGCCCAGAAACTTAAACCTTTTATCCAGTGCCGGATATGCACCTACTGCACTCAGTCTTGTCTTTCGTCCAAGTGCGATCTCTGTGACCATCAGGGCAAATCCAAAAGTAACTGCAAGTATCAAGTAGATCAGCAGGAAAATTCCGCCTCCGTGTTTTGCCGCAAGATACGGAAACCTCCACAAGTTACCCAGACCCACTGCCGAGCCTGCAGCCGCCAGGACAAATCCCAGCTTGTCAGTAAAACTTCCTCTCTTTTTTTCCATTGTCTTTCCTCTCTCCTGAAAATATATGCTTTTCTAGCATACCCCATCCCACAGAGAAATGCAATGAAATCCTTGAGATTTATTTGTTACTGTTCACACGGCACTATCCCCCAACGCAGTGAACAGTCACATTTATTTGATCTGATACAGATCCACATTTCCCAGAGTCCTGACAAATACAGCTTCTGCATGTGCATCATAATTCTGACGGATATATTCCACAGTCAGATCTATGTTGTCATCTATCAGATACACCTTTTCGTTTCCTATCATATCTTTGTACGGATTTACGATTCCGTGTTCTTTCATTTCTTTTATAAATCCTGGTGTGCGGCATTCCCATCCGCCGAACCAGTAAAGATTATCCAGGAGGTTCTCCGGCATTCGGTCAAAAGGCCCGTAACAGACAATCTCTGACACTGTACCGCTTTTTGCCAGATACACATGTTCTTTATCTGTTCCAATGGTTTCCAGGACCGCTCTCTGACTTACCCGGGCTTTGGGGATCTCTGCAGTAACAGTCCTGTAATCTTTATGCCAGAAACTCTGGCTGGCGAGGATTCCTGTTATACACAAAAGCACCCCCCCATATTTGGAAATTCCGGTCCTGCCTCTCAGCGATTCCCCCAGGATCCACAACATAGTCAGGCATACGCTGAACCACAGCCCCACATCTACCCGATTCACCATATATCTGCCCTGGAAATATAAGTAAAAATAGAGTCCCTTTAAAATCAGTATTTCTATAAGAAATGAAATAATGCCTGCCGCATTCTTTTTCCCGAAGATCATCCATAATACAAAAATCAGCAATACCACATAAACGGCCGGCAGTTTCCCTGCATCTCCCGGAAATCTCTTTATGAAGCGCAGAATCTGAGATCCGGAAACATTTCTTTCCGTTTTTTGCTCCACCAGCTTTTCCATAACTTCTGTAGTAAATTTTTCCGGATCATTAAAGTTCCAGGTTTTATACAACTGTAACGCTTCTTCACTGATCCCCAGCTCCTGATAAAGCCTCCTGTTTGTATCATAGTCCGGAAATCCGTAATCCAGAAGTCTGGATCTCATACGATTAAACTCCTGGTACTCCTGCCACTGAGGACTCCTGTACATAAAAGCATCTGCTCTGTCTGCTGCGAAAACAGCCAAAAGCAGAAGTCCGAAACTTCCCACGCATATTCCTAATCTTTTTCCTGTTTTTTCGGGAAAATATTTTTTCAGAGTCAGAAGAAAATAAACGCCAATCCCTGCCATCAGCGCCGAACTTGCAAAAAACTGGTCTTCCCGGTACATAAAACCCAAAAGTCCCAGCAGGATCCCCACAAGAAATTCCCAGATACAGAATTTCTCAGAAGTGATCACATGAAATAGAAGAAAGACCGCTGCCGCTGCTGCAATTCCGGCAGTCTTGGTAAACTGGATATGAATATAGCACTCATATCCAAATACGCAAAGCAGGACTACAGACAGATACAGGCCGGAATATCCTTCCAGCCTGTCTATAAGCACATAAGTCACTACACTGAAAGCCGCCAGCAATACAGCATACTGAACCATCGTATACCACGGCAATCTTCCTGTAATCTGATATAAAACCCGATAAAGGATCCCAAGAAAATAATTCTGGAATACAAGGTGAGACGTCTTCACACCTCTCAGTCCACTTCCAAACTCTGCAAACACAATATCATCATTGGTTTCAAAAGACGGACGCATGACCAGGACCAGCACCGCCATAGCCAACACATTCAGACCAATAGCTGCAGCCATTTTCTCTCTTCTGTTTTTTAATTCTGCTGAAAAGTGCATTGACTTATCCCCTGTTCTTATTTATTCAGATAATTATAAACGGTCCTGGAGATGTTCTGTATCCTTGGAACCGCATAACCTTCATTTCCAGTAGAAGAAAATACGCAGATAATGTAATCTGTCTTTTTACCGTAAACAATTGCCATATCATGCTGCACACTGGAAGTCTCCCCTGTTTTATTTGCAACACGGACTCCTGCAGGAACTCCTGCAGGGATCTTCCATCTGCGAGTCTGTCTCAGCAGAAGATTCTTCATTTCTCTGGAATATTTCGATGAAACACAGGTTCCTTTGTAAATACGTTCCAGAAGTACTCCGCAGTCTTTTGCAGAAGCGATATTTCTTTGTCCGTCACTTGTAAATGCTGAAGCAGAAGGATGAAGACTGCTGTGACAGCCGGTTTTTGTATAACCATTTTTCTTAAGATACTGGTTTACTGTCTTTGTACCGCTGACAAAGCTTCTTGATTTGCTGTTATATCTTACCAGCTGATTATAAGCCTCATTATCACTTACCGTGATCATACTGTTGAGAAGACTTTTTATAGTGGAACTATATCTGAGTTTTCCCCGTTTGATCTGATCAAAAGTAGACGCCATAACAAAGGCTTTTATGGTGCTTGCCGGATACATGGCTGTGTCGTTCATATTGATCACTGCCCCGTTCTCCAGATTCTTCACATACACAGACCAGGAACCGCTGTATCCGTTCACCATACTGCCAAGCTTCTTTTTCAGCCCATTCAGCGTCATATCTGCCTCTGTACATCTTCGCCCGTTACAATCCACCCAGGTTCCATCCGGAAGCTTTCTGCTTCTTGCTATAGTTCCATTAGACAGAAGATAGTATCCTGATCTCCAGCAGTTTTCATATCTTCTTCCAAAAGAAGACAGTAAATATTTCTGACCGTTTATTACTTTCCATCCGGCCTTTCTGTACAGACGTCCATTTGTATCTCCAAAATAATACGTTCCTTTAAAAGTTCTTCCTGCAATTGTTTTATCCAGCTTATGAAACTGTTTTTTCTTGCACAGACAGCCTTTGCTGTCAAACATATAATATCCGGACTTCAGTCTTTTTCCTTTTGGAACCTTAATGTATTGAAATCCTGTAACTTTTTTTCCGTTCTTGTCTTTCAGCCACCAGTTATATCCTGTATCAATGATATAGCGGCCGCTTCTTCCTTCCAGACGAATCTTTGTCTTCTTTTTTGAAGCTGCAGATACTTCTGTCACTGAAGGCATAACTGTAACTGAACCAGTTGTCAGTACAAACGCCATCACTATAAGGAGCAAGCTCTTTATAAGCCTGCCCCTTCTGTTTTTTCTGTCATGCTTTTTCTCTCTCATTTCCCGCTTCCCCCTGTTTTACTCTGTTTCTTTTCTTTCTGATACTGCTGAGCTGTCCTCTTTTGCCTCCTCCTTTACTGTCTCAGGTTCTTCTGACGATGCTTCTTCTGCAACTGGCTCTGACTCCTCTGACGGTGCTTCTTCTGCAACTGGCTCCGGCTCCTCTGACGGTACTTCTTCTGACACTGGCTCCGGTTCCTCTGACGGTGCTTCTTCTGCAACTGGCTCCGGTTCCTCTGCAGATACCTCTGCAACTACTGCTCCCGCCTGTTCTTCCTGTTCTTTCGTGGTACAGGCAGCTCCACAATGAGGACAGAAAGCCATTCCTCCTTCTACCGTAATGCCGCAGGAAGGACACACTTTCTTTTCTTTTACACCGGCAATAGCCTCTTTGTACTGGCCGATCCTGTCCATACGCTGTTCGATCTGCTCACAGAGACGTCTTTGCATATCTTCCAGCGGGACGCCGTCTTTATAACGTCTGTAAATAATCTTTCCCAGTTCTTCCATGATTTTACGGATCTGCTTTTCCTCACCGGAAATCTTATTTCTCAGTTTTTGTTCACTGTAAAAAGATTCTGCCCGTTCCCCAATATCACGCATTGTTTTTGTAAACGCTTCACCAAATTCCTGAAAAAATTCTTTTGCCATAACAGATAACCTTCTTTCTGATCTGATCTACTGTGCAGTTTCCAGAAGAGGAACCTCCTGTCCTCTTAAAAGGATCCTGGGACCTCCGTTTCCTTCAATATATTCTCTGGTGATCACCACCTGACCGATGCTGTCATCCTTAGGAATTTCATACATAATATCCAGCATATATTCTTCCAGAATAGCTCTCAGAGCTCTTGCACCTGTCTTTTTCTCCATAGCTTTGGCTGCAATGGCATGAAGCGCACCTTCATCAAACTCCAGTTTCACCTCATCCAGCGCCAGAAGCTTCTGATACTGCTTCAAAATAGCATTCTTTGGCTCTTTGAGGATTTTTACCAGCATATCCTCCGAAAGTCCCTCCAAAGTAAAAATAATAGGCAGACGTCCGATAAATTCCGGTATCATTCCGAAATTGCGGATATCATCTACTGTTACCTTCTCAAGAAGATGCGGATCATCATCATACTTATCCTTCAGATCTGCATAAAAGCCAATAGATGCCTGTTTATTAAGCCTCTCTTTTATGATGCTCTCCAGATCCGGGAACGCTCCTCCGCAGATAAAAAGAATATTTCTTGTATTGACAGTTGTCAGAGGAACCATCGCATTTTTACTGTTGGCTCCCACCGGAACCTCTACATCACTTCCCTCCAACAGTTTCAGCATTCCCTGCTGTACAGCCTCTCCGCTGACATCTCTCTGGTTTGTGTTTTTCTTCTTTGCAATCTTATCGATCTCGTCAATAAAAATGATTCCATGTTCTGCCTTTTCCACATCATTGTCTGCTGCTGCCAGAAGCTTGGATACCACGCTTTCAATATCATCTCCGATATAGCCTGCCTCCGTCAGTGAGGTTGCATCTGCAATAGCAAGCGGCACATCCAGAAGTTTGGCAAGAGTCTTTACCAGATACGTCTTTCCGCTTCCGGTGGGTCCAATCATCAGCATGTTTGACTTCTCAATATCGATCTCATCCATAGTGTCTGTGGCAACTCTTTTATAGTGGTTATAAACCGCAACAGACATTACTTTTTTTGCATGTTCCTGACCTATCACATACTCGTCAAGAGTAGCCTTGATTTTATGGGGAGCCGGAATCTTTTTCAGATCCAGAACAGGCTTCGCTTCTTTTTTCTTCTTGGGCGCTTTTTTCGGTTGGTTCATCTGATTTTGGAAGCTTCCCAGATCAATCATGCTTACTCCCGGCATATTAAAAAGATCACTGTAGTTAAAATTTCCATTGCTCATCTGGGTGTTCATCGTATCGAAGCTCTTCTGCATACAGTCAGAGCAGATATGTATATTATTGGGAAGATCGATCATCCTTCCTGCCTGCCGTTCAGATCTCCGGCAAAGGGTACAGAATTTCTCAGGCTCATGTTTATGGTCTTCCTGATCCTCACGATCTTCCTCTAAAGTCACTTCATCTTCGTATTTATCGCTCATATAAACTCCTTTCCGTTCTGTCATAATACAAAACGCACAGGCAGCCAGCCCTGCTTCTTCAGGATTCTGTCGCCTATGCGTCCATTATATCATAACCTCTGTGCCTGTAAACTAAAGTTTTTATAAAAATCCAAATCAATATCTCCAAAATGCGACTTATTAAAATAGTCTCCTCAGAAATTTTAAACATTTATTCTATCTTCATATTTAAAATATCATTTATTCCCGCATTTTTATCCAGGAGATCTGTTTTCTTTACCTCAATTTGTGGTATTTCTGAAGTTTTTTCAGATTCTTCCTGTTTTTTCTCTACCAACTTTATATCCATTTGTGTACATGGAAGGAACTGACCGGATGATTGGGACATCTGCATGAGAGGTATTTCCATATCTGATGCTTCCGCAAAAGATGCTTTGACCTTTATAACCCCTGCAAGGCGGACTGCCTCCTCCATGATCTCTTCCAGCAACCGTCCTGTTTTTAAATCACTTATCATGAATTTTGCAAAGAACACCACATCCCTCAGCTCTGCAAAAGAGAAACCTTCTGTTTCTCTGACAATTTTTTGTAAGGTCAGCCCCTTTTCCAATAGGATATCCTGAAATTCTTTTTCAAAATATTCTTTTCGTTCCTCCTTTAACGGATCTGATATGGCACAGATAATAAATTTGCTGCAGAGAACCGGGGGGATTTCAAATATGTTTTCCGCTAGCGCAGCAAATACCACTTGCTTATTTTTATCTGCCAGTCTGCGCAAAAGCCCTGCCAGTATAAGAGAAATCCTTCCTGTACACAACTCCTCCAGATTCTGCAGAAGAACAAAAGTTTTTTCCCGATTCATTATCCCCTGTTCCAGTTCCTTCAGATAAGCAGCCGTTTCTCCCTCTGTCTCTCCCTTTAAATCCTCGGCATAAAAATTTAAAAAAGCATATCCCTGTTTTTCCATTTCTGAAGCAAAAGCTGCTGCAAGCGTATATTTTCCGCTGCCAGCCCTTCCCCAGAACAGAAAAGCTCTTTTCTCTCCATTTATAAATTTGTCTTTATGTACGGAAGCAAATCCTGACAAAATACTTTTCCATTTTTTTCTTCCGCTCAGCTCGTCCCAACCTGATACCGGGATTTCCTCATATTGATCTATAGCTTCCCACATTTTTATAAACTTTCCCTGTGATCCTGAATTCCCTTTTCCCAAGCCTCAATACGCGCAATATCTTCTTTTTTCGGAGTTTCCACATAAGTACTCAGCTCTTCATCAAAAAGTTTTTTTGTCAGTCGGATTGTTCCTGATTTCATATCTTCTATAATTCTTTCATCACTGCTTGATTTATTTATTTCTATAATTTTACTCATTATATTCTTAACAATATGGCCTGTATCACGGAAGCTCATTCCCTCTGTCTGCTCTGCCATTTCCCGGAAGGTAATATCCTCTGCCAACATCAGGCTTCCTTTTAAACGGTTTCTGAAATATCCTTCACGGGCTTCCATATCCGGCAGCGGAACATGGATCATTTCCACACGATCCAAAAATGCATTGTCCACCTCATCAGGAAAATTAGTTGCAGCAATAAGAATAATCTCTTGGTCTGAGGAGCTGATCCGATTATAACCAGTAAGAAACGCGGTAGTCAGAGACGCAGTGTGATCAGCTCTTCCGTCCTTAGCTCTCTTCCTACAAACACCGTCAATCTCATCTAAAAAAAGAATACAGGGAGCACATTTCATAGCCTCGTCAAAAACCCGACCTATATTTTTTTCTGCTCCCCCCACAAATCTGCTTAAAATATCGCTTGCTTCCACAAACAGATAAGTATAATCCTGTTCCATTAACTCGTGGGCAAGAGCCTGAACAATAAAAGATTTTCCGCAACCCGGAATTCCATAAAAAAAGAATGCATGGAGTTTAGCCATTTCCAGATACTCCTTCAGCTCATCCCATTCGTTATCTGCAAGACACTGTTTTAATTTTTCTTTTACACCTACCATTCCGGATATATCAGACAGAGAATGATGTGGTTTATCTTTATGCCATTTATTCTTATTTTCCGAATTATTTTCTCCCGAAAAATTAATATGCCTAGGAATCTCTTCTTTCAAACTACTGCGGTTATCTGCTTTTTTATCCGGTTCTCCTACCTCTTCGACAGCTTCTCTAATCTGGTCTGCCACCTGACCGGCCAACTTTTCATAAAACACACTCTCCTCACCTGAGCAATTGGCCGCCATTTTATGCCGGACAGTTTCTTCCTGTCTCAGAAACTCCAATTCTTCTTTGCAGTGTTTTCCTCCATTATCCTCACGGGCTGCCTTTGCCTGTTTGTGGTAACGCTGACAGGCATTTTCATTTTCCAGCATCATTTCTACATATGTATCTGCCATATTCCCCCCAAAACCAAGTGTATTCTCACTTTTATCCAACATAATAGTCACCATCTGTTTTCCATACCTGACTCCTGCTATTATCTGAGATTCTTTAACTCTTCCTCCAGCTTCTTCCACACCTCCGCACTGGAATCATCCCTATTTTCTCCCATAACCTCTTGCCGGATCTCAGGATTCTCTGATAAGGTGTCCAGAATTTTTCCTGCTTCCTGATAAACATCATAATTGGTTTTTGTACAGCTTTCTACACTTTCACCATTGATCAGCCGTTCAATCACATCTACAGATATCAGCTCATCAGCAGATATCGGATCCTCTCTCTCTATTTCCACATCACCCAGTGAACTGAGCATTTTCATCAGATCCTTTCCTACTCCGCTTGACGTGGCATTAAGATTTCTGATACCTTTTAAAATATTTCTGGGATTCATTTTTCCAAGCTTTCCATTCAGCCCACTGATCATTCCCAGAGCCACTCCCAGATCGCTGACACAATTATATATTTCCCTGGTGGAAGTCATCTCCTGCATGCGTTCCTGAGCTGCTTTAATAATATTCAGCGAATAAAAAATCACGCCAATTCTGGAATAATTGGCAGAATTTTTAATGTTTTTCTGCTTGTTGGACTGTGCAATCAGTATTTCCTTCCGGAGCTGAAGAGCCAGGCTGCTTTTTAGATCGCGAAGTTTTATATCAGTTTCCAGAAGCTCTCCGTCAATTTTCTTTTCCTGCTCGATTTTTTTCTTTTCTTTTCTTAATTTCTTTTCTTCTCTTGTTTCCTTTTTGGGAAATAACGGGGAAAGTCTCATAATTCTACCTCTTTTCTACTCCCTCACAGAGTGTTCTTTAAAACTTGTTCTGAAACTTCATTCTCTAATTTCTGCTCCTCTTCCAGTTCCTGCTGTTTTTTCTTATTTTCCAACTCTATAGCTTCTGCCTTTTTGCGTAGAACTGCCATACGCTTTGCGTCCTCCTCCTCTTTCATCTCCTGCTCCATTTTCATATAAGCCAAATCGCTGGCAATAAAATGATCCACCAGCTTCTGATTGGAATAAATTGCTTCGATCATATTGTTGAAATGCTGCTCCAGTTTGTCCATCTCAGCAATTTCATCAATGGAAGCAGTCAGATACTCCGCATAGGTTTCCTGAAAGTTTGTAAGCTGTTCCACAGAAACACGGCTCTGCTGCTCTGTAATCCCAAGAAGCTGAAGTTTCATACCCTGAATATCATTTTCCAGGGCTGTTACTTTTACCTGAAGAGTTCCTTTTGCCTGCTGAGCTTTTTTCAGATTATTATAGGTTCTTACTGCCATAAGACGTCGAGACTCAAGCTCAAGCATTCTTCCGGTAATCTCTCCGCCGTTTACCACAATATCGTTAAAAGCATCGCGTATATCTATATTTTCATCCAACGCTGTGCTGAAGTTTGTTTGGGCCACTTTCGCCTTCTCTTTCAGACTGTTAATTTCCTCATCGAATTTTTTAATAGAATCCTCTTTGGCATTCAGATCTTCCATCATCTCTGCCAAGGCGCTGAGACGATTCACCTTCTCTATTCTTGCTTTCAGAATCTGCCCCTCATACTCTTCACTGGTCTCCTGGATAGGACCTCTGGATACTTTAATGCATTCTCCCAGGATACGCATCAGTTCATTAGCTGTATTTTCAGCGCCCCGCTGGATTGCCTTATCCATAAGAGTGATCATTTGTACAATCTTTGCGTCAATATCCGTAGTATCAAGAGCAAGGGTATCTGCTGATTTAAGAACTGCCTTAAAAGACTTCAAAATCACCTGATAGGTAGCAAGCACAGTATCCTCAATCTCACCGTTGTCACATTTTAAATACATACTGTCCAGAGCATTTAAAATATCCTCACCTCCGCGTCTGTGCTGACTTGCAAGTTGTCTAGCTTCTTCATACTTAGTTCTCTCTGCCGCTTCTTTTGCCTTCTGTTCCTGTATTCTTTTTTCCTGCTCTTTTTGTTCCTTTGATTTAAACTTAAAAAATGCCATGATAACCTTTTCCTTTCACCCAGTTATGTAAAAGCTATTTCTACGGTCTCCCGAATATTTTCATAATGATCCAGATCAAAACACAGATAACAAGCACTGGTATCATAGCCATAGATGCTGAAATCAATGCATACACAATAAACTGTATGACATAAAACAAAACCTCTGCCCGAGCGCTGTCCGGTCTGGATATGATCGGAATTCTGCTGATATAAAATCCGATCATGGACAGAATAAAGGAGATCAAATAATTCAATTTAATATTCAACCACAGATTGTCTTCATATCCCAGACGGCAAATACCATAAAGACACCCCGCCAGGATAATGATACTCACAATGATTTCTATAAACAGAATCTGTCTGCACGTCTGATCGCCCAAAGCAAATACATAAAGCCATAAAAAAATTCCTGCTACAAACAGAATTATCAGGATCACTCTGACTGCCACACTGATGAATATAATTTCATTTCCTATACCTTTCAGCCATTCAAAAAAACCATCTCTGACAGTTCTTTTTCTCTTTCCCATCTGTCTTCCTCTTTTCTGTACGGATTCTTTCAGAACTATTATGCCAGAAGAGAAATTACCTCTGATTTTGCAAATTTTTTTCTGTCACCTACAAGAAACCTGAATTTCAGCTGCGGTTCCAGTTGAATTCCCACACTCCAGAACTCATCCGTAGCAGGAGCCAAAATCTTAAGTTTGTCCCTCAGCTTTCTGTCCTTCCTCTTGATATAAGTATCCAGAATCAGCGGTTCCCCTGCGTCAACACGGGCAAACTTTGTCTTGTTATACCATATTTTTTTTCCGGGAATATATTCAAAATTCTGTTCCAGAATCAAGATATCAATCGTTCCCACATGCTGGAGACTGCCATCCACCATCTGATAACTGTAAGCTGCCATACCTATCTCTATTCCCTTCAGCTTCTTACTGAGAAATTCCCTGGCCATTTTCTTCATTTTTTCTTCATAATCTATGCTATTCCCGCCCCCAATCTTATCAATAACCGGAAATTCACAATGCGGACATTTTATATCATTTTCTTTTAAACCGTCAAATCCACATGCAAAACATTTCATACGTTCTACCTCCATATATTACTACCCATCGTTTTTCTTATCCAACAAACATGCCGCTTTCCAGATAACGGATCAAAGACATATATTGATTTCTGTATGCATTCAGTTCATAGTCTGCCTGATTCCAACGATCTTCAAGTTCCTTTTTCATCATCTCCACCGAATCCCTGTCCACTGTCCATCTGCTGTCAAGTACTGTATCCTGACAGTACTGTTTCCAGACAATCTGAAGATTTTTTGCTTTTTCTTGCAACTCGGCAAACATATCTTCCTGCTGTTTCATCACCTCGGCAAGATATTTTCTGGCGCTCTCATGTTCCTGACTGACTTCGTTCATATGTATCTGCTTTTTCGCACATTCCTCCTGCACCCGGTTGCACTTTTCTATTTCATTTATGATCTCCTGCTCCAGATCACTGATCTGTTGTTCCGTCTCAGCCTTAAGTCTGTGGATTTTTCTGCTCTCCTCCTCTTTTTTTGCAAGCTTTACCTTTAGACGTCCGAGTCCTGCTTTTGCCTCCTGGTTCAGCTTTTCAGCTTCTTCATTTTTGCCGGATAAAGCCACTACCATAGATTCCATAGACAGTCGAAGCCGTTCCGTTTCATCCCACTTTTGAGCATTTATCTCTTTTAATTCGGCATTTTCCTGCTGTTTCTCTTCCAGCTTTTTTTGAAGCTTTTCTGCTGTTTTTTTCAGACTATTTTTTTCCTGTTCTTTGGAAATCAATTTTTTTCCCACAGTCTCCATCTGCTCCTGCAGTTCTACTAAAGCAGCTTCTGTTGCTTCTATTTTACCTTCCATATCCCTGCACTGCTTCTCAAACTCTTTCTGCCTGTCAAGAACCTCTTTTTCCTGTCTGCGGCGATCTTCCACTTCCTTTTTTATTTTTTCTTCTTCACTTTTTAAAGTCTGAATGCGCTTGTCCCATCCCTGAAGAACGCTTTTTATTTTTTCTGTTTCTTCCGCTTCTCTCCTATATTCTGTTTCTTTCAGTTTAATCTGCTGGTTATATTCTTCCTGTTCTGTGCGAATCATATCCAACTTTTCTGTTAGTTCAGGAAGAATCTCCTCTCTGCATTTTTTAATCCGACTCTGAATATCCAGAACCTCTTTTTTCATATGGGACATTTTATCCAGACAGGATTTCTCCTCCTGCTCTCCCTTTTCATGCTCAGATGCCATGACCCTACACCTCTGTTCCAAAACATCTATATGTTCCTTACGATCCAGATATTCCTTTTCTTCTTTAAGCAGTTCTTCCTCACGCTCTGTTAGTTTCTGCAGATCTTGTTCCGCAAAAGCAAGCTTTTCTTTTGCATCAAAATACTTTTTCTCCGCTTTTTCCCAGCGTTCCCGGAAAGCTTCACTAAAAAGATCTTCATTCTGAGTATACAGCCTTCCTGTCAGACGATTCAGCCAACACAGCCGGGTAATCACCTCATCATAATTTCCCGGGTTTTGTTTCTCCAGAACCTGTCCTCCATTCTCACTTTTAATATCCTCATAAGAATCCTTCCAGAGATCCAGCACATCCAGAATCGTAACACTTTCCTGCTGCTCCAGCATATGCAATGTATTTCTGACTATCCTGAACTTCATATCTCCACCTGCCTCATATAATATCTGTTACTCATCAATCAAACGTCTCAGTCTTCCCATATCAAACAACTGATCAAATCTTGCAAGTTCTATAGATTTTTCTCCCTGAGATCTCTCATTTTCCAGATCAAACTCTTTGATCCAAATACTGAGAATATCTGAGCTGTCCAGTGAAAAACCTACCGTTGCTGTACCATGTTCATTTTCCACAAGATTCTGAAGCTGTTTACTGAAATTTTCCCGAAGGGGGAGTATCTGCGCAGTCTTATCCTTATATCCATTATTAATCACAAGCTCTTTTATGGAATTTCCCCCAATCCATATGGGTTTCTTATGATAATACGGAGTGTTGTAATCTATATCCTGCTTAAAACAGATTGCATAATCAAATAAAGAGCGTTTTTCCTGATTCTGTATGTAAATACCAACAGAATATGGAGCAGTATTCCTCATACCCACAATTCCTGAGGAAATCAGAGCTGTTCCAAGAGAAATTGCTTTTTCACAGTCAGAGCGGACCTTCAGAATATCACTCAGTCTCTGATCATGAGTTCCTATATGAAAGGTATCCATAATCTGTTTGCGTACCAGATAATAATTGCAGAACCCTCCTACCATAGCAATCTTAAAATTCTCTTTTGTTCCCTGAGAAAAATCAATTCTGCGTTCTTTCATAAACTCAATCATTGCCTGGAGATTCTCATCCAGCACACAACGTATCACCTGGTCATACACCTGAACCAGATCCGCATAAGTAATTTCTATATCCTCGCCTTTGTATTCCACAACAGTAAATTCTTCATCCAATTCCTCCAGATCATCAATCCCAAGCTCTTCAAAAGCGCTATCAACAATGCTTACCCTGCTCTGAAGCTCACTTTCAAGAGTATTTACTGCCTGATAAAACTTTCCGTCCTTGACAAGCTCCTGCCCCTCATCCAGAATATCCGCTTTTTTGATTGCCAGTTCCATAACCGTTTCCATATATACAATACTGGCTTTTCCAATCTGCTTTTCTTCATTTTCGCCTGCACCGCTCCGCTCCAGCACTTTTACTTCCATGATCTGCTGACCGTCTTTGCTACCGTCAACAAGAATCTGAGCCAGGCTGATATCAAGAGTACCGCCTCCATAATCAATAAGAAGAATATTTCCATCAAAAGGCTTTCCCTTGATTGTCTGATAATTATGGGCAAAAAATGCGCATGCTGCCGTAGGTTCACTTACTACCTGAACCTTTGATACAGCAGAAAATCCACTGCAGATATCTCTTAAAATACTGCGGCTAGTAATAGTATTTACTTCCTGAAACCAGATTTCCGGCGCTCCGATCACCAGATTATCAATTTTGTTTTCTCCAAAATGCCTCAGAACTTGCTGCACTACATCCTCAAGAAATTTCTGTGCAACCACCGCCGGAGTATATTCCCTGCTGTATCCTCTTGCTGTCAGTATATTCCAATCACGTTCTGATAAAAGCATCTTAAAAGACCGGAAAGATTCAACGCTTTTTTTTCCGGTAAGGGTTTTTGCAGCCTTTCCAAACTCCAGTTTTCCATTTTTCAATGTAACAACAGACGGAATATACGGAGAAGTCAGATCTAAGATCACTGTTTCCAACTGATCTGTTTCCGGCCGGTATACGGATACCATGGTATAAGTACTTCCAAAATCTATTCCAACATTCAGCATCTTTCTTCCTCCAGTTTTAATTCATCAGCTCTTTCTGATGCTTTTCTACATAAGCTTGCAGCGCTGCCTGATACATTTCGAAGACACTTTCAGGTACTGCCTTCCGAAGAAGCGCCCACATTTCATTTTCACTAAATTCTTCATATATTTCCTTTAGTTTTTCATAATAGGCTTCTTCGTCCAGTTCAGGTTCCTCCGAGTTCTCTTCACAGAGGACATAAAGTTCTGTACTCTCCATATGTATGTTCTCTCCGTCATCTGTAAAAACAATCTGATCAATTCTGTTTTCTGACACTTTCTTACTCTGACAATAGTAAAACCACAGAACTATTTTCAGCTCTCCTGTCTGTATGATCACGGGAAGAGACGGTTCCTCCGGAAGCGGACAGTAAAAACCGATCTTATAGTAAATATCATCAAAATTTATTTTCATTCTTCCTCGCCACCCTTTATAGAATATTCAACAGAAAAATACTTTGTATTCACGCGCATAAGTTCATATTTTTCTTTTGTAAGATATACACGGTTATTATTATATCCGGCCCATCCTCCACAATCATTCACCCATACGCCTGCAACTGTTCCGTCGTTTTTGTAGGAAAAGCCCGTAACAGTTACCGCATGGTCAGCTTTTACACATTTTCGTTTTTTTCCTGAAGTGCTTCTGTCGGGAGCCAACCCTTCCTGTGACAGATCGCCAGCATAAAGAATCACGCCTGTACTCATTCCTTTCCGAAATCTTTCAGAAACTGTTTCCAGGTCAAGCTTCTGATTTCCTCCAGTATGCCCAACCCCATCATAAGAGACCTCAAATATTAGTCCAAAGGACTCCTGAAAACGCTGTCTCTGCCGAGCTGAGGTTCCTCCGTTATTTGAACTTTTCATACCTGCAGTACATAATCCCTGCTCCACAAATAGCCTGATGCCATCAGCTTCTGTCAGCCGACTGCCTGTCTGCTGGTTTATCATATTACAGGTTTCAATAATACCGCAGGTTCCGCCAAAATTTCCCACTGCCATCCCCTGATGAACCGTAGTACAGCCATAATAGGCCTGCAGAAATATAGATTCTCCAAAACCCATAAATATTGTTTTTTCTCTCAGCATGGAAGCCGCCTGTATACTGCTTTTAACCGCATTATTCTTCCATGATATCAGCGCATCGGTAGGTCTTTTTTCCTCATCCACCCATCTGGTCACAATAGTCATTGCTTCCACAAACCGTCCCGCTGTTTCCTGCCATGTGTCTCCCTGCGGAGAATAATCTGTTTCCGGGCCACAAATCTCCTGAAACGAAATTTCTATATCTCCCACTGGATCCGGATCCAGAACAGAATCCGCAGCCATCTCTGAACCATTCTTCCTGTTTTCTGCGTCGAAATACACTTTTCCTTCTTGTTCAGAAGTGCTTTTTTCTTCCGGCTTTCCCCGCATTTCCTGCTCCCATGCCTGCAACTTCCTGAGATCCTCGTCCTTAGGCGATGGAACATACTCTCTGTAAGCTTTTTCAAACATTGCTCTGGTCATCCGGACTTCACCTTGTTTCAGCCCTTCAACAGCTTTGGATGCATCTGCGTATTTCTGCTTACACAGCTGAAAAATCTGTTCCTTTACCCCATCCATAATATGGCCGATATTACGGAAACTGTAATTTTCCGTTTTTACTGCCATAATCTCTGCCGTAATATCCTCTCCCAGAGGAATATGTGTTAATTTTTTTTCAAAATAAGCCTTCCTTGCCTTCGTATCTGGCAACGGAACCCGAATCAGTTCCATTCGGCTGAGCATCGCATTGTCTACCTTGTCTGGATAATTGGTTGCCGCTATAAAGATCACTTCTTTTTCAGTATCCACCAGTTTATTATATCCTGTAAGAAAGGCTGTGGTCAGAGAAGCCCCGTGATCTGACAAACCGGGCTGATGACGGCTGACGCAAACTGCATCCAGCTCATCCACAAATACAATACATGGTGCTTTGTCAACAGCCTCCTGAAACAGGCGGCTGACCCTTTTTTCGGACTCTCCAACAAACCTACCCAGAATATCCTTAGCTTCTACAGAAAGAAAAGTAAAATCCTGTCCCATCAGCTCATTGGCAAAGGCTTCAACAATGTAGGTTTTTCCGCTTCCCGGAAGCCCGTAAAAAAAGAAAGAATTTGCCAGAGGAAGTTTCAGATGAGCTGCAATCTTAGATCTTTTTGCTCTGTCTGCACAGATTCTCAGTTTCTCTTTCAGAGAGTCCATTCCAGCCACATCCTCAAATGAATGATCCGGCTTTTCCTTTTTTAGCCATGCTGAAATATCAATATTGTCTTCGCTGAATTTTTCGGCAGCTGCAGACGCTTTGGAATCACTTGTTTTTTTCCTGTTCTTCTCCTTCAGAACATCCGTTATATGGATGACCTTTTGCTGGATCATCTGATTATTCCGACTATGAAATTCTCTCTCTTCTCCAACACTGACCGCCGCCATCCGCTCTGCAAATTTTCCCGCTTCCAAAAGCGCCTGTGCCTCTTCCCAGGAATTCTCTCCCAATTTATTTCTGAATTCCTCTGCCAGATCCATATACTGCTGATACCGGTGTTTCATAACCCCCATCTCTCTGATATAATCTTTCACATTCCTTCCTCCCTGCCTAAACGCTCATTAATTTCCTGAATTCATCGTCCTGGTCATCACCCCGGATTTTGCCATCATCTAAAAGCTTCATGCTTTCCTCTATGGAAAGTATTCCTGCCATTCTCGTTTTATCAAGAATCCGATTTACCTCTGTTTCCTGAATAGCCTGTTTTCGGGTATCCTCTTCTATATCTATCTGTTTCATTGCATCCGTAATCTTAACTGCAATATTTCCGGTCATATTCTCTACTGTGATCTCCAGACTCTCAATAGCGTTTCTGTACTGTACAAGCTGTCCTCTTTTTACTGCCAGCAGTTTTTCTGTATGACGGATGCGATTTCCCAGATTTACCATTTCCTGTTTATCATTATTTAATTTACTGATCTCACTGGAAAAAATATCTACCTTGCACCCCTCCATTACCTGTTCCAGTACAACCTGATACAAAGGGTTAGCTTCTGCCTGTTCCTGGATAGAATTGCGTAGCCTGCTGATTTTTCCGCGGAAGTCCTCCAGCTCTGCTTCCAGCTTTCTCACACTTCTTCCTGTTTCTGAAACCAGCTCAGAAATCTGGGCAATCTGCTCATAATATTTGATTTTCTTTTCATAGATTTCCGGCTCCCGGTACCTATCCGGACTACAGACTGAATACACCATTACATCCATAATACGGTCTATCATTTCCAGTTCAAAATATTCAGAAGATTTCATGCTCCACAGCCTGTCCACACAAACAGCCAGTTCCTCATCACAACAGTTTTCTGTATCGATACACCAGGGAGTCCTTATTTCCACCTCAACCTTATTCATTTTTTCCCGTATCTGTTCCATAAGATCCAAATTTCCTTCTACTGCACCCTCAAAAGAAAACATTCTCATTCTTCTTAGATTTGATTTTATACCAAATACAGGTCTGCATCTGCAGTCTGACGGATATTTCTGACATAATACAGTTAAAAGTGAAATCTTTTCTCCGTACAGATCCCTGCATTGGCTGATCAACTCATCCATCCTCTGCCATACTTCCCTGCTGTTTATATTTTCATATATCTGTCTCAGAGACCAGTTTTCATTTTTACGGAACAGACTTTCGTATGTACAGCTGAAGCTTTTTGAATGATGCCACAAATAAATGATATCCACATAATCCTCTAAACGTCCCATCCGATACTGATCATCCGGATGTTCCAAAAGGAGAAAACGCATCAGCATCTTTCGTATTTCCTCTCTTCCAAGCTGATTCCATACCATGTATCGTTTTCCCAGTTCCACTTCGAGCTCTTCATAAAAAGAAGTTCTCAGCCCCCGGTCTATAATTCTTCTGATTTCCGGAAACATTTCAGAACAAAAAATACCCTGTCGGTCTCTCAAATACAAAAAACTGTCATCTGCGCAAATATCTGCATATAAAAGAAAAATATTTTTCTGACCTTTGCTGCTGATCCACTTCTGAATATTTTCCCTCTGGGCAACCTCCTGGCATATATAATAAAAAGTTTTTATATGGAGCACAAAGGCATGCTTTTGTTTTTTATCTCCAAACAACCTGCCAATCCGTTTCAGTGCATCTCCGAAATTTGCATGACGCATTACATAAATCTTACGGCCATGATAACTCTCCTGTTCCGCTTCCACATATGTGCGCAGAAAAAACTGATACATCTCTCTAGGATACTGCTGCACCGACTGTTCATCCTCTGTGCATACAGTAAGCCCGGTTCCTTCCTCCCGCACAAAGTAAATTCCTTTATAATCGCTCTTTTTCAGCTGATAATAAATATTCTGATTCCGATCCAACTTTATCAGACTATCCAAGTAATAATCATCCTCATTGGCAAACAGGAAATGGATTCTGCTCTCATTTCTGCAAAACTTTTCCATCTTCCTTCCTCCATATTTTTCACTACTGTTTATTCCGCTCACAGCAACATTTTTCTTATTTAATTTGTTAAAATCCACTTATCATCATTATAGATAAATACAGTTTTTTCATCAAGTATATTTTCCTCAGTATGCACAAAAACTCTGGATATTCTGTTTTTTATTTCTGATTCTGTCTGATATTTTTTAATTCTTTTCCAGCTTGTTTGTGCCCCTGCCCTGCAGCCCTTATTAACCACTGTTCTGCCTTTTTTATATTCTTCGAAGTCCCGGCTCCCTTTTTGTAGCAAAGGCCAACCCGATATTGGGATTCTATCTCACCCAATATGGCTGCTTTCTGATACAGCAGAAAACTGGTTGAAAGATTATCATACTGCCTTGAATCACAGTACTTCAACCAGTAATAATCTGCTAGCTTCCTCATAGCCTCTACACTTCCCAGTCTTGCAGCCTGAATATAATACTTAGTACCTTCCTATAATTTCAAGCCCTAATTCATTGATTTTTGGGCTTTTTTCTTTAAA
>ENA-ORMO01001784-ORMO01001784.1-human-gut-metagenome-genome-assembly--contig:-NODE-1784-length-20614-cov-2.825283_pt1 | contig 20614 bp, 17 predicted proteins | sample MGYA00242106_ERZ509001 | MGnify/ENA primary metagenome ERZ509001 (study PRJEB26280, sample SAMEA2338736) | human gut metagenome | biome: human gut; feature: human-associated habitat; material: faeces...
TGAGGCGGGTGGTTATGCGGGCCGCTGTTTACGGATGCAGCTGCTGAAAGCGGATAATTGTTATCTTCAGCCAGCCTGTCATCATTATCCGGTAATATCGGAAATGAGATTCTCTTATACTTATGGGGAGGACTATGTGGCGCCGCAGAAACTGGTGTCCGTCTGCGGAAGCAGGAAAAGGGATCTGACGCAGCTGCTTGGCCGTGGGGAGCATTTCCCAGCTTTTACCCGAAGCCGATATGGACAGACCGCTTTGTATCTGGGGCTTGATCAGAGGCCGGAAAACGGTCCGGTGAGCATTCTGTTCCGTTTGGAAGAAGAAAAGCATTTCGATGGATGCGGCGGCCTCTCCATGTCCTATTCTACCCGAAACGGATTTTCTCCTTTGAAATTGTCGGATCATACGGACGGGCTGGCGCATACGGGGACCATCTTGTTTTTGCCGCCTGCAGATATGGCTCTAAGGAAACTGGAAGGACAGGAAGCTTATTGGCTAAGGATAGAGGATCCGGACGGCAGCCTCGAGAAGGGAAAGAAGGGCAGGCCGCTTATTCTGGGAATTGAGATCAACGGCGTGGAAGTGGATAATGTGGAGACACAGGCGGAAACAGAATTCTACATGGACGAAGCAGGCCCGGATATGCGTTTCGCACTGAACGCTGGCAACATTCTTTCTCTGGATGTATGGGTAAATGAAACGGGGATGTGGAGTGAAGCCCAGATGCGTACTATGCTGCAGGAGACACCGGAGCGCGCAAGGGCGGATTATGATTTTTTTGGAAGAATCGAAAATTTTTATGTGAAGTGGGAAGAGGTGGATAGTTTTGATACTTCCCAGCCTTCTGATAGACATTACCTGGTGGATCGGATGAATAACCTTCTATGCTTTGGAGATGGGGTGCATGTGAGGATCCCGAGGATAACACAGGACGTAGCCTTTAAAGTGACGGTGCGCTGCTGCAGCGGCGAAGAGGCCAATCTGGAGCCGGGCATGATAAGCGGCAGTATGGGCAATCTGATGTTCGTTGACCGTATTTATAACCCGATCCGCTCTTATGGAGGAATGGACATTGAATCCATGGATAACGCGCTGCGGCGTGGTACAGATTTGATTAACAGCCGCAAGCGTCTGATCAGCGTGCAGGACTATGAAAGAGAAGTCCTTAATTTCTCGTCCGGCGTGGCGCAGGTAAAAGCCATAACCGGATATAGAAAAGATGGGATCCAGGATGCATCCTGGATCAGCATAGTCCTTTTGATGAAGGACTATAAAGAAGGTTCGTTTTCCTTCCGTTATCTGCGGCCTAGGCTTAAGGAGCATCTCCTAAAGGAATGCGAACTGTCCGTGAATGAGGAACGGCTGGATGTGGTGGAACCGCTGTTCGTGGAAATTTCAGTAGATGTATGGATTCAGGTGATGGAAGCAGATGACAGCTTTACGATCCGTTCTTATTTGGCTAAGGTGCTGGAAACATATCTGGATCCGGTAGAAGGAGGACGCTGGGAGATCGGCCGCCTTCCAGGAAAGGCTCAGATCGAACTGAGATTGAACATGGAGAAGAAACGTGCTCTTTTGAAACGGATGACAGTGACTGCTGCCTGGCAGGATGAGAATGGCAGGCATGAAACGGATCCGGAGGCCTTTATGGGCAATCCGTTTGTGGTGGTAAAAAGCGGCGTGCACAGGATACATGTGGAACAGAAATAGGAGATCGTATGTTAAATCCAAAGAAATACCCTTTAAAAACGCATGCGCAGGTGATGGAAGAAGCCTATGGGAAAATTCCTGTATACAGCAGCGAATGGACGAATTTCAATCCGTCGGATCCTGGAATTACAATTTTGGAGAACCTGACCGCTTTTCAGATTCTGCAACAGAATCAGATGGATACGGTGACGGATGCGGTGAAGGAAGGCCTTTTGAAACTTGTGGGATATACGCCTCGAAAAGGAGCTTGCGCCCGCGTGTTGTTGGAAGCTTTCGGTGTGAAGGAACCGATTCTTATGCCTGCAGACCAGCGTTTTATGGTGGGAAATATCAGCTTTGAGACCGCTCTGGCGGGAAAATTGACGGATAATCGGCTTATAGGCGTATATGGAAAGGATAAGGATGGATTCCATAATTACAGTTATGTGCTGGATGCAGATATTCCCGTCAGCGCACGGATTTTTACGCGCAGGCCAGCGGCAGGAATGGAATTATACCTGGTGCTGGAGAAGCGGCCGGAACCGCAGGAAATATTTCGGATCTATGCGAAGGTAGGAAACAGATATGGTAGGAACCCCTTTGGAGAAGATCGGTCAGGAGGATTCGCTTCCATTACCTGGCAGTGTTATACTCAGAAGGGGTTTGTAGAGATAGAAGTGGAAGATCAAACAAAGGGATTCCTGGAGGACGGAGAGCTGTGCTTTACGATGCCTCAGGAAGAGGCTGCAGTCTATGAAGAAGGCCCTTTGTCCGGATATATATGGAGGGCTGTGCTGACCGATGCGGATTATGATGTGGCTCCGGAAGTGCTGCATCTATCTGGCTTTTTATTTGAAGCCTGGCAGAAGGAAACATTGGCGATTACGCATACGTTTCAGAAGCCTTCGGAAGTTGTGCTTACCTGTACCATGATGGAGGAAGGATACGTCCGCGTATACTGTAAAGAAGAAAAGGGAAGTTCTTACCGGCTGTATGAAGAAATCACAGAACCGGAAGGGATGGGGGAAGGACCAAGGGGAAGATATTACCGCAGGCAGCGTATGGGCTACGGAACGCAGCTTTTTGTGTTTGATAAAGGGCGCTATGGGTATGGGCCAGGCCGTCTGAAAAATGCGGTGAAAGTCGTGGTCTACAATGAAGAAATGATGCGTAAGTACTATCTGGGAGAAGTGCTCGGCTGCGACAACCAGAGACTGGTTTTGCCCAGAGGGCATATTGTGCCGGATACCTTTTCCCTGTTAGCTGTCAGGCCGGATGGCGATGGCGGATTTTTCTATGATTTTGTTAAGCCGGGCAGAGCGGAGGAAAACGCGTTGTTTTATGAGCTGGATGAAGAAGCGGGGCAGATAGTGATTCGGGATGCGGGAGATTATATTGCGGCAAAATTGTACCTTGCTTCCATTGCGGTTACGATGGGGGAGGACGGAAACGTAAGGCCTCAAAACGTGTTCATCCCCCAGGGATATGAGGATGAAATCCGGTTTACAAATCCGGCCCCTGGAAAAGGAGGATGCTTCCGAGAAAGCCTGGCTCAGGTAAGAAGGAGGTTTGTAAGTCAGTTATATGCTCCGGCAGTGGCGGTCTTGGAGAAAGATTATGAGATGTTGGCGCTCAAGACTCCGGGATTGTGTATTTCTAAGGTGCATGCCTGGATGGATCAGGAAAGAAACGAAGTGCAGATTGCAGTGCGGCCTAATACACAAGAACCCTTTGCCCGACTTTCTGAGAACTATCTTCGACGGATACAGGATTGGTTGGAGGAACACAGGCTGCTTTCTACGCGGATAGTGATACGCCAGCCTATGTATGTGAAGGTGCATGTTCAGGGGCGCATCTATGTGAAACCGCATTATGAGAACTGTGAAGAACAGCTGCGTGAAGTGATAGTGAAAGCACTGGATTATGTGAACGGCAATCAGGGGTTTGGGGAAATCCTGCGTTTTGAACAGTTGTTTTTGATGCTAGAAGAACAGGAAATGGTGGTTCATATTTATGATTTGTCACTCAGGCCGGAAACTTTGTCTTATGCTTCGGTAGAAGGGGCGGATCTTAGACCAGCGCCAAACTGTTTATTCTGTCCGGGACAGATACGTTTGGAACTCAATACGTTTCGGGATGTATAGGAGGAAAATATGGCGGGGCTACAATATACCATTAAAAGAAATCGCCTGAGAAAAGCGTTCCTTGAGGGGATGCGTGTGGAGGAAGATGCTTTAGCCTGTGATGAAGGCGAATACCATGTGATGATCCTGAAAGCGCTGGATGGAGCTGTACCGGATTGCCCGTGGGGCAGGCTTTGTCTGGACGCCTCCTTGGCGGAGGGAAGCGTATGTTATCTGTATGCAGCCTCATCGAATCGGAATACCTTTGAAATAGATGGTAAGGAAATTCCTTTGGATGATTTCCTACAGGATAAAGAGATCGATTTCGGTAAAAAGAAGCGTTTCTTGAAGGAAATGGGGGCACTGCGCTTCATTAATGCGCAGGATGTTTTGCTCTACGGGTTAGAAGGGCGTTACCTATGGATTATGCTGGAGGTGATTGGTCAGGGCGGCAGCATCAAAGGATTGAAGGCACAGGCGCCTGGAGATAATTTTATGGGGACGTTTCCCGAAGTTTATCGGGAGAATAATAGTTTTTTCCATAGATATTTGTCCGTTTTTTCTACGATTTATAATGAATTTCAAGAGGAATTGGACCATACGGAACAACTGTTGGAAATTGACAGGGCGCCGGAAGGGCTTCTTTCCGTCTATGCAGGATGGCTGGGGATTGATGTGAGCGGAGAATTCCTGGAGATAGAGAAGATGCGGCAGCTGCTGCACGAGGCCGGATGGTTGTTAAAATGGAAAGGGACGCGAAAGTGCCTGGAGCGGCTCTGTGAGATTGTGATAGAAGAGAAGCCTGTCATCGTGGAGCGGAGCCAGATGAAAGAATATGTAAGAGGACAGGAACGGGAAGTTTATGATAAACTATATGGAGAGAGCCCGTATGACGTAACGCTTCTGATTTCTTCCCGTGTGAAGGAGACGAAAAAGGACTGTCTGCTGCATCTGCTGCGGCAGTTCAAACCGGCCAGGAGCAGGCTGCGCATCATTTTCCTGAAAGACGGCGATTCGCTGGACGCATACAGTTATCTGGACGGAAACGGACGCATCGAAAGACCCGGGCCGGGTGTGCTGGATAGTGCGCAAAACTTCGGTGGAATGGTAATCTTGCAATAAGAAATATAAAAATGGGAGGCCGCTTCTGCGGCAGATTGTGAGGAAAGAAATGAACATAGTTACATCTGATTGTGGAATGAATATCCGTCTGATGATTGAAGGGAGGGTGGATGCCAATACCAGCCCTTTACTGCAGCAGGCAATCTTAAACGCGTTTCAGAAAAACAGCCATGTGGTATTGGATTTTCTCAACGTACAGTATATCAGCAGCGCAGGATTGAGAGCCTTATTGATCGGACATAAGACGGCTGCTTCAAAAGGTGGCAGCATGAAGCTCGTTAACGTGTCGGGGATGGTGATGGAGGTGCTGGATATGTCCGGGTTCAGTTCCATTTTACAGATAGAGTAAAGAGTGAAAGAAAAACATTTTCGCTCTCTCTGACTTTGTATGCGCGCTATAGCGCGTAGATGGGGACAGTCATGATTACGTTTGAGAACGTGACAAAAATTTTTCAAGATACAGGGACTAAGGCTCTGGATGGAGTGAGCTTCCATATTCCGATGAGAAGTTTCTGGTTTATCAGAGGGAAAAGCGGTTCTGGCAAGACCACGATCCTGCGGCTTTTGATGAAGGAAATTGAAGCGGAACAGGGGTGCATTCGTGTGAATGGGCAGGAATTGAGGAAGCTTGGAAGAAATAAGATTCCAGCCTACCGCCGAAGTTTGGGCTTCGTATTTCAGGATTTCCGTCTGCTCACGGATAGGAGTGTCTATGAGAATGTGGCCCTGGCCCGCAGGGTCGCTGGGGCGAGGGAAGCAGATGTGCGCCGGCAGGTAACGGCGGTGCTGAAACTGGTGGGACTGGAGGAGGAATACCGGAAATTCCCTTCTCAGCTATCTGGTGGCCAGCAACAGAAAGTTTCTATCGCCCGGGCGGTGGTGGGCAATCCTCCGCTGTTACTGGCAGATGAGCCTACAGGGAATTTGGATCCGGGCAGTTCCAGGGAGATCATGAGGCTGTTGGAAGTGATTAACCAAAGAGGCACAACGGTGCTGGTGGCAACCCATGATCAAGAAGCGATGGAAGGGATGGAATTCGGCCATCCATGCTTATGGCTGGAGGATGGCAGATATGCCGGGCGGACAGAAAATAGTTGAATCGCAGGTATTGCTCTGGCAGATCTGAAATGATACGAACAGCGGCTTTGAAAGGGTATGAGGAAACAGTGGGATGAATATGGATGCAAGATTTAAGGAAAGCCTGAGGCACATGCCTTTTGCTGGTTATGACGAATATATGGATTATCTGTTTGCTTGTGTGAATTTCAGGTTGTCGAACTATATTGAAGGTCTGATGGGCAAATATGATGCCGGGCAGGGAAATTATAAGAATGTGCTGTATCCGGATATTGAAATCGCCTATGAGCAGTGCAATGAAAAACTTATGCAGTTTGAAGAAGAAGGCAGGAGGCAGGAAGAAGGCTTCTTTACAAGTGAGAATTTTGAAGAAGAGTATATTGGGGCGGATGACGCCCTAGCGGGAGAAGAATCGCGGGTAGATGAAGAACTGCTAAAATTGTTGGCCGATTTCAGCGAAAGCACGGGAGGAAAGAAGGAAGAGAAGGAGGAGAAAAGGCGGGAGCTGACCGTGGAAGAGATGTTTTCCTTTGTGGATGATCGACTGGCGGCGACGGATACCTCCCAGGTAAAACTTCCTTTTCATGATCTGTGTAAGAAATTGGGATTTGGCCACTTTACCATGTTTGCAGCAGCCTGCGCAGTCCTTTCTTCCACGCAGACAAGCTATGCCTCGGTCTTTCAGATTGTCAATGAGAATGGGGGGCTGACCGCCCCTACAGTGGAGTCTGCGGCCAGGTTGTATTTCGGGAATCGCTTTTCCATTACCATGGCTTATGGGGAGATGTCCGTCTGCCTGGAGCAGTTGCGTCCGGTGATGGATTTGCGTGTGAATTCAGCTATGCCTTTTTCCACCAGCCTTTCGCCTGATAAACGGCTGATTGATTTCCTGTTTGGGAAAAACCCTCTGCGGCTGGATGAGAACTACTCCCGTTTTTTCCACATGCTCACGGACGATAAGGAACTGGATCCGCTGATGGCGAACAAGACGCAGCTGGAGGCCATGCGGATATCCTATGAAGAGGGCGTGCGGATCTTTTCCTGGTATGGGGACGAAGGCAGTGGCAGGAAATTCTTTATCCGCAATTTCTGCAAGGAAAAGGAGATCCGTGCTATAAGGATGAACTGCAAGAAGTTGTTCATCTATGATTACAGCTTCGTGGAAAAAGCCTTGTGGGCGGTTAACCGGGAATGTATTTTGACGGACGCTTGCTGCTGCATGGATGAACTGGATTATCGGGAGGACGAGAAGGAAAAATATATCGGCTATATGGACTTGGCAATTTCAAGGCTGCGGGAGCACGATATTCTGGTTTTTCTGACGAGTCGGGAAAAATTGCCCATGAAGAGCGTAACGGAGGAGGACTTCACGGAGATGGAACTTCCCACTCCCAGCAATCAGGAGAGGGAAGACTGCTGGAAATATTATAGCCAGCCTTACAAACTGGCGGAAGATGTGGAACTGCCGGAACTGGCCACAAAATTCCTCTTTACGCCGGGCAAGATTAAGTCAGCCCTCTACCAGGCCAGAAGTTTCGCTACTATGAATCAGGAGATTCTGGTCAACCGGGCCAGACTTTTTGAGGGCTGCAACAACCAAATGAGTTCAGAACTGACCCAGAAGGCCACGAAAGTCAAGGCAAATTTCGGCTTTGAGGATATCGTCATGAACGACAGTCAGCGGGAGACGCTGATGCACGCCATCGATCAGATGAACTTCCGCAAGCAGGTCTATGATAATTGGAATTATACCAAGAAATACCCATACGGCAGAGGCCTTTCTATTTTGCTTTTTGGAGCGCCGGGCACGGGAAAATCCATGTGCGCCCAGGTCATCGCTCATGAACTGAATCTGGAACTTTACCGGGTGGATCTGTCTAAGGTCATAGATAAATATGTGGGAGAAACAGAAAAATCCATTTCCATGATCTTCCGGGAAGCTAAGAAATGTAATGTGGTACTTTTTTTTGATGAATGCGATACATTGTTTGCCAAGCGTTCCGATGACGGAGGAAGCAATCAGGCGTCTAACAATAACAAGACCGCCCTGCTTCTTCAGGAGGTGGAGGCTTACGACGGCGTATCCGTTCTGGCCACCAACTACAAGCACAACATTGATCCGGCTTTCTTCCGGCGGATGAAATACATCGTGGAGTTTCAGTTTCCAGATCCGGCCACTCGAGAGATGCTCTGGAGAACCACAATCCCCAAAGGGACGCCGTTGGCGGACGATGTTGACATTCGCTTTCTGGCGGAGCGATTCGAGTTTGTGGGAGGCAATATTAAGAACTGCATCTTAAACGCCGCCTTCCTAGCGGCCGCCGATGGGGACGGGAAGGAAGTGGGCATGAAGCATTATCTGAATGCGATCAAATATGAATTCGTCAAGACGGGGAAGGTATTTACCCGGGCAGATTTCGAGCCTTACGCTTATATGGTAGGGCTGGGGGATAAGGAGGACTGAAAACAATGATGAGTCGAATTGTAACCGTTAATCCTGACAGGCCGGGAGGATTTGAGCCGTTGCTGGCCGGAGTGCTGTCTGTTCCAGGAGTAGGGAGCCCTCTGGTGCTGGGGTACGAATTGAGCGGCATGGCGGCCGGAGTATTGGTTGCGGATTGTTTGGAACATTCTATCACGGTGCGATGGATCGGTGTGGAACGTTACTGCAGACGGCATGGTATCGCTGCGCGGCTTTTGGAGAGACTGTGTGGGTTGGCCATAGAGCAGGGAGTGGAATGGATTGACGCCATCGCTTGCCTGCCAATGGAAGAACTTGGAGCGGCCGAGGCTCTGCTGGAACTGAACGGATTTGAACGTATGGAGATGAACCCCGTATACCATTTTCCTTTGGAAGCGGTACTTCGCGGGCCTTTGGCTGCGGCAGCTTTAAGAAGCAATTCACATGTGCGTCCGTTGGCGGAAATGGAAGGCCAGCCAGCTTTACGGGAGTTCAACCGGCACATAGAAACCGAGGAAGGGATGCCCTATCCGGCGGCGGATCCGGCTAAGCTGCTGAAGGAGAGCCGCGTCTGGTACGAGAATGGGAAGATTACCGGCTGCGTACTGTTGGCGCCCTGCGGGGACGGGGTTGAGTTGCGCTGGCTGTACGGACAGGGGACAGAGGCTCTCCTTGGGCTTTTAGCCGGAGCGTCCGCCGCGTTGGCTGAGAGCTATCCGCCGCAGACATTAATCCACATGGCCGCGATGGTTCAAAGCGCCGAAGGCCTGGCCCGTAAGCTGGCGGGGGAACAGCTCATTGAGGAAGCGCCTGTGATCCGCTTTGAGCGTCGGTTGCTTTGATGAAGGGGAGCGGATGAGGCCTATAGCCGGGTGGAAAACGACCCGCGTTCTTATAAGCGCTATTTTAAGAAATTGGCTGTTATGGCAGAGAATTATTTTTCTAGGTGAAAAGGAGGGAGCACAGCATGGATGAGAATACATTGCAGAGGCAACGCCAAGAGGCAGAAGTAATACAGGTGCAACAGATACAGCAGGAGCAACAGGTACAGCAAGCGCAACAGGTACAACAGGCACAACAGGTGCAGATGGGCGGGCAGATTATGACGCACAGGAATATTGGGAATATACCGTCTGCAACGGGGGACGAAGAACCTGCGCCAGGAGAATTCCGGGAGCTGTCTAAAGAAGAACTGGCATCTCTGTCGAAGAAAGAGCGGAAACTATATAAGCAGCGCCAGGAGGAGGAAGAACGCAGACGCCTGGAACAGGAAGAGGCAAGAATAAAGGAAGAAGAGCGCCGTCAGAGGGAGGAAGAGGAGAGAAAAGAGGAACGCGTCCGTCAGGAACGCCGCCGGCTGATTCTAGAGGACGATGCGGTTAGGGAACTGCTGGTAGCCTGTATTCAGGAAAAGGACCCGCAGCAAGCATTAAAGCGGGCGGAGGAATTCATACATGCCGCTTCAGTGAAACTGGTGGATACGGATAAGAAAATCGCTGAGGGGCACAGGAGTACGACGAAGTATACAACGATGATCATACCTTTCCGTATGGTTGTGCTGACTCAGATAGAAGACGCGGATGCCGCAGAGGAACTGTATGAAAAAACCAAAGAACATGAGGCGGCCTTCGAGGAACTTCAGAAAGAGAGGGTGGTCATGAGCGTAGCCATACAGGAAATCTTGGAAATCCTCAAGGAAGAGAGCATGAATTTGCCTCTCCTGGAAAAGGCCACCCAACGTCTGTCTGAACAGTTCGATGAGAAAAACAGCAAACAGAGGAGACAATGGAACGATTTTGAGGCAGCAGTTGCAAAAAATGTCAATATGACCTTTGCAGGGGAAGGGGGGAACGTGTTCCGTTCAGGAGGTCCGTTCCGTTATCTGTTAAAAAAGGAAACACAGCAGAAATTTAGGCAGAAGATGGAGGAAAAGATGCGTGCGGATGCCGCGCTTTCTGAAGAAGACGCTCTGAAAGAGGTATGCAGGGAGCATAAGGAGGAACTGAAAGAAGAGGCGGTAAGGCGCACAGAGGGAGAAAGCGTGGTATCCGGCGTATCCAGGGAGGACTGGAAGAGGCATGGTGGAGCCAGCTATCATTATACCCTACCTGCTGCACAGGCGTATGATACAGTGGGACGAAGCAACGGCTTCCTGTATGCAAAACCATGCGGGGACGGGTTGTGTGAACTGCGTCCTACATTGCCGGAGACGGTGGAGATCGATGGGAAGAAAATTCCATTCCGCCGTACCTATAATTTGTTTATCAAAGCTTTCATGCACAGTGTGCTGGATGAAAACGGAGATCTGAGAAAAAATATCCCTGTCGAAAAAGATGGGAGGGCATTTATGGCAGACGCGGAAGACTTTGCGAATGAAATAGATTATCATTTTACAGAATATGGCTTGAGTACGGAAATAGAAGAGCGTATAGAAGTTATTAAACCTTGGTTGCTTGAGGCAATGAATGGGAATGAAGAACAAACGCAAAAAGTGATCGATGATTATCTTACGATTTGGGGAAAGAATATCCCGTTCTTGCCGAGAGAGATAATGGATAATTTTGTAGGAACCGTACAGAGAATGAAGCAAACAGGAGAAAACGTTTCCGCAGTTATGCGCTTTGCGAAGGTAAAGGAGAACATGGTAAAGCAAGGTGTGCCTCAAGAGGAAATAGACAGTACAATGTCCCAACTGGTCAGCCCATCTCTTGTAGAACGCCAGCATCGGGTACGGGAGGCTATGTTGAAACAGAATGCGGGAGCTCCCCTTACTGCAGAACAGATAGAGCAGTTAGAAGCTATTGGTTCAATGTATGCGGATATGGATCAGGCCGTTGTGGAAATGATGGGGATAAGAAATATGGATCCGGATTCTCGGGAAGTTCCTCTTCCGAATGCCTGCTCGGCCAATGGGGTGTTTGTCAGAGACATCCGAAGAGAGTTTCTAAGGCAGCCGGAAGAGGATACAGAACTCATTACCTACCGTACAGATAAACATGCTCTGGAGAAACCGGAAGAGCATGTCAGATATATCCTGGATCATTTTGAAGAATTAAAGGAATTGATAGAGCGGGGAGAAAAGCCGGAAGAATTTAAATCAGAACTGACAGAACTGTTAGAAAGGATGAAAGAGAATAAGGCGGCTTTCACGGAAGATTACTGGAGACGGGTCGTAAGAATTACGGTGAATACGGAAAATCAGTCGCCTTCCAAATATGAGTATCATGTGGCTGCCAATATCGGACAGACCAAGCAGGGAGAGCAGATTACGACAGAAGGATTTGCAGCAGAGTCAAAACAGTATATGGTTACGGCATTCAGCCGTCACAATGCGGTAGGAATTTATCGTAATAGTAGTAGGAGAAACAACCAGGACTACACGAATCCGGGTATGGAAGCGTATTATAATCACGACAATCCGCTGCCGTCAGATGAAGAAGCTATTCTGGCAAAGACCAAAATAGAGTTGAGTACGAATACGCTTCCAGGCGGTGCAGTATAACGAGGAAAAACTGCCTGGTTTTGTACACAAAAAATGGAAAGGAGAGAAAAGACCATGAATGAAACATTAAAAACCCTCATCGGCCGCAGAAGCGTCCGCTCTTATAAAAAAGATCAGGTACCTGAAGAGATCCTGGAACAGATCCTTGAGGCCGGAACGTATGCGCCAAGCGGTATGGGGCTGCAGCCGGCGGTTATGGTTGTCGTTCAGGATGCGCAGACAATCGCCAGAATGTCCGCAATGAATGCGGCGGTCATGGGTGGGAGCGGAGATCCTTTCTATGGGGCGCCTACCGTGGTGGTGGTGTTTGCCGACAGCACGAAGAGCACCTATGTGGAAGACGGCAGCTTGGTGATGGGAAATCTGATGAACGCAGCCTTTTCACTGGGAGTGGATTCCTGCTGGGTCAACCGTGCGAAGGAAGTGTTTCTGACCGAAGAAGGAAAGGAACTGATGAAGAAATGGGGTCTTTCTGAGAATTATATCGGCATCGGCAACTGTATCCTGGGATACGCGGACGGGCCGCGCCCGGAGGCGAAGCCCAGGAAGGACGGGTATGTGATACGCGTATGATGGGCGGAGAGCGACGGAGGAGCCCTAGCTGGCAGTAGGCAGACCATTGCATCCCGCGTCCATTTCTTGCGCAGCTTCTCCGATTCATATTGGAGTCCTTTGCTGAAAAGATTGAAGCACGGCGGCATCCATGTGGAAATTCCTTTTATGGGTGCCGGTGTGGCTACCAGGAAATGAACAGTTTTGAGAATGATTTGCCAAAGGTTGTCTGCAGAATTTTTTTATATGAAAATAATCGATCATGGCCGAAACAGTTTTCTCTCATGCAGCTGAGACAGTTTTTCCTTCACTCACCTAAAAAGCCTTGCTATTAAAAATCCCCTATGCTATAATTAAAACCACGGGCAATGACAAAAAATTAACAATTTATAAAAGCCCGGCAAATCAGTACTTGGTGAAGTACTTTTAACACAACTAATATGGAGGAAGAGACATGGCAAAGAAAATCGTTTTGGCAGGCGCATGCCGTACGGCCATCGGCACGATGGGCGGCAGCTTAAGCACGACTCCGGCTGCTGAGCTGGGCGCGATCGTCATCAAAGAAGCTTTAAAGAGAGCGGGGGTTGCTCCCGAAGCAGTGGATCAGGTATACATGGGCTGTGTTATCCAGGCTGGTCTGGGACAGAACGTTGCGCGCCAGGCGTCCATTAAGGCGGGACTGCCGATCGAGGTTCCCGCTGTGACCATGAACGTGGTATGCGGTTCCGGACTGAACTGTGTGAACCAGGCTGCGCAGATGATTCTGGCAGGAGATGCGGACATCGTGGTTGCAGGCGGTATGGAGAACATGTCCATGGCTCCTTATGCGATCCCTCAGGGACGTTACGGATATAGAATGGGAAATGCGACGATGGTGGACACCATGGTAAATGATGCGCTGACGGATGCATTTAACCAGTATCACATGGGAATTACCGCAGAGAATATCTGTGAGAAATGGGGACTGACCAGGGAAGAGCTGGACGAGTTCGCTGCATGGAGCCAGCAGAAGACGGTTGCTGCTCAGGAAGCGGGCAAGTTCGATGACGAGATCGTTCCTGTAGAAGTGAAGAAGAAAAAAGAGACCATCATTTTCAATAAGGATGAAGGCCCTCGTCCTGGAACCACCAAGGAAAGCATCGCGAAGCTTCGCCCCGCTTTCAAGAAGGATGGTATCGTAACCGCAGCCAATTCCTCCGGAATCAATGACGGTGCGGCTGCAGTGGTTGTGATGAGCGAAGAAAAGGCCAAGGAACTGGGCGTAACGCCTATGGCTACCTGGGTAGCAGGAGCGCTGGCAGGCGTGGATCCCACTATCATGGGTATCGGACCGGTGGCAGCCACCAGAAAAGTAATGGCGAAGACCGGCATGAATATTGATGATTTTGATCTGATCGAAGCCAATGAAGCGTTTGCGGCACAGTCTATCGCGGTTGGAAAGGATCTGGGAATCAACATGGATAAGCTGAATGTGAACGGAGGAGCCATCGCTCTTGGCCATCCGGTAGGAGCATCCGGCTGCCGTATCCTGGTAACGCTGCTGCATGAAATGGTAAAGAGAGATGCCAAGAAGGGACTTGCTACCCTGTGCATCGGTGGCGGAATGGGATGCGCTACCATCGTGGAAAGAGATTAATCAGAGAATGAGAGGACGCGGGAGGATAAAAGGTGAATCCGGGTAACGGTTCAGACGGATCTGAACCGTTGCGAATTCCGCAGCCTCATTTACGGATGATTAGCGAACGCAGGTCCGCTAATCATTCGTTCTGCCTGCAGGTAACATGGATGGACAGTCTCATGAGACCAGCGGGAAAAGAGATGTCAGACAGGCTCAGATGTGAAATGGAAGAGACGATTCCATTTACCAAGAAAGGATGAGAGAGATGGAGTACATTGTATACGAACAGAAAGGCGCTTATGCGGTGATCACCATCAGCCGTGAAAAGGCGCTGAACGCCCTGAATTCTCAGGTGCTGGATGAGTTGAATGAGACGCTGGACGCTGTGAATCTGGATGAGGTGAGATGCCTGATCCTGACCGGAGCGGGAGCGAAGTCTTTTGTGGCAGGCGCGGACATCGGAGAGATGAGCACGCTGACCAAGGCGGAAGGAGAAGCTTTCGGCAAGAAAGGAAACGATGTGTTCCGCAAGCTTGAGACCTTCCCCATCCCTGTGATCGCTGCTGTGAACGGCTTTGCCCTGGGCGGCGGCTGTGAGATTTCCATGAGCTGCGATATTCGTATCTGCTCTGACAATGCTGTGTTCGGACAGCCTGAAGTTGGCCTTGGCATCACGCCCGGATTTGGCGGAACCCAGAGGCTTGCACGCCTGGTTGGCCCTGGAATGGCGAAGCAGATGATCTACACCGCAAGGAACATCAAGGCGGATGAAGCATACAGGATCGGCCTTGTGAATGCGGTATATCCGCAGGAAGAGCTGATGGCTGCAGCGGAGAAGATGGCTGCCGGCATCGCGAAGAACGCGCCCATCGCTGTGCGCAACTGCAAGAAAGCCATCAACGAAGGCCTGGATGCAGATATGGACGAGGCGATTGTAATCGAAGAGAAGCTCTTCGGCGACTGCTTTGAATCCTACGATCAGAAGGAAGGAATGGCCGCTTTCCTGGAGAAGAGAAAAGTGGAGAAGTTCCTCAACAAATAAGATGAACCGCCGTACCGGCGTCTCCGAATATGACGGAGAACGCTTAACATAAAAGGTTTAGAAATCAACAGGAGGAAAGAAAAATGAAGGTTGGTATTATTGGAGCAGGAACCATGGGTTCCGGTATTGCTCAGGCTTTTGCCCAGACGGAAGGCTATGAAGTGTTCCTGTGCGATATCAATGAAGAGTTTGCTGCAAACGGAAAGAACAGAATCGCGAAGACTCTGGAGAAGAGAGTTGCAAAGGGAAAGATGGAGCAGGCTGCTGCTGACGCTATCCTGGCGAAAATTACCACTGGTGTGAAGACGATCTGCACGGACTGTGACCTGATCGTGGAAGCTGCCCTTGAGAATATGGACATCAAGAAGCAGACCTTTAAGGAACTGCAGGATATCTGCAAGAAGGACTGCATCTTTGCAACCAACACCTCTTCCCTTTCCATCACGGAGATCGGCGCTGGCCTGGATCGCCCTGTGATCGGAATGCACTTCTTCAATCCGGCTCCTGTTATGAAGCTGGTTGAGGTAATTGCCGGCCTGAATACGCCTGACAGCGTAGTTGAGACCATCAAGGAGATCTCCGTTGCGATCGGCAAGACGCCCGTTCAGGTAAATGAAGCTGCTGGTTTCGTGGTGAACAGAATCCTGGTTCCCATGATCAACGAAGCCATCGGCATCTATGCGGATGGAGTTGCTTCCGTAGAAGATATCGATACCGCTATGAAGCTTGGCGCCAATCATCCCATGGGACCGCTGGCTCTGGGCGATATGATCGGTCTGGACATCGTTCTGGCGATCATGGAAGTTCTGGAATCCGAAACCGGAGATCCGAAGTACCGTCCTCATACTCTTCTTAAGAAGATGGTTCGCGGCGGACAGCTTGGACAGAAGACCGGCAAGGGCTTCTACGATTACAGCAAGTAAAATACCCCGCTGGCAGCTGTCGCCAGGGACGGGAACGCCATCCGCCCCTGGCGTGTTGCTGCCGTGTGAAATATAGATAAAACGGAGGAGTAAATAATCATGGATTTTACTTTAAGCAAAGAGCATGAAGTGGCGAGAACCCTGTTCAGGGATTTTGCCGAAAAGGAAGTAAAGCCTCTTGCTCAGGAGGTTGATGAGAAGGAAGAATTCCCCAGAGGAACCGTTGAGAAAATGGCGAAGCTGGGCTTCCTGGGAATTCCGATCCCGAAGGAATATGGCGGACAGGGCTGCGACCCGCTGACCTATGCGATGTGCGTGGAAGAACTTTCCAAGGTCTGCGGCACCACAGGCGTTATCGTATCCGCGCACACCTCTCTGTGCTGCGATCCGATCCTGACCTATGGTACGGAAGAGCAGAAGCAGAAATATCTGGTTCCCCTGGCAAAGGGTGAGAAGCTGGGCGCATTCGGCCTGACCGAGCCTGGAGCAGGAACAGATGCGCAGGGACAGCAGACCAAGGCGTATCTGGATGGGGACGAATGGGTGCTCAACGGCTCCAAGATCTTCATCACCAACGGTAAAGAAGCGGATGTATATGTGATCTTTGCTGTTACCGGCGTTACGGAAGACAAGAAGGGCAGAAAGAAGAAAATGATCTCCGCTTTCATCGTGGAGAAAGGAACGCCCGGCTTCAGCTTCGGAACGAAGGAAAAGAAGATGGGTATCCGCGGTTCATCCACTTACGAGCTGATCTTCACGGACTGCCGCATCCCGAAGGAGAACCTGCTGGGAGCAGAAGGCAAGGGCTTCGGCATTGCAATGCATACGCTGGACGGCGGACGTATCGGTATCGCTGCACAGGCGCTCGGACTGGCTGAAGGCGCTCTGGAGAATACCATCGCATATGTGAAGGAAAGAAAGCAGTTCGGACGTGCGATCGGCGCATTCCAGAACACCCAGTTCCAGATCGCTGATATGGCTACCAAGGTAGAAGCTGCTCAGCTGCTGGTATACAAGGCTGCTATGGCAAAGGCTACTCAGAAGGTATATTCCGTAGAGGCTGCCAAGGCGAAACTGTATGCTGCGGAAGTTGCCATGGAAGTGACCACGAAGGCGGTTCAGCTGCACGGTGGATACGGCTACACGAGAGAGTACGATGTAGAGCGTATGATGCGTGATGCTAAGATCACCGAGATCTATGAAGGAACCAGCGAAGTTCAGAGAATGGTAATCTCCGGCGCGCTGCTGAAATAAGCGATTTTGCGGGAATAAATGAAATTGAACAAGGAGAGAAAATACAATGAAAATTGTTGTTTGTATTAAGCAGGTACCTGATACAAAGGGCGGCGTGAAGTTCAAACCCGACGGAACGCTGGATCGGGCTGCAATGCTTACGATCATGAACCCTGACGACAAGGCAGGACTGGAAGCCGCTCTGAGACTGAAAGATCAGTACGGAGCAGAGGTTACCGTAATCACCATGGGACTTCCCAAGGCTGAAGAAGTTCTGCGTGAAGCTCTGGCTATGGGCGCTGACAAGGGAATTCTGGTTACCGACAGAGTGCTGGGCGGCGCGGACACCTGGGCAACTTCCCAGACCATCGCTGGCGCGATCCGCAACCTGGAATATGACCTGATCATCACCGGACGTCAGGCAATCGACGGAGATACCGCGCAGGTAGGACCTCAGATTTCTGAGCATCTTGGAATCCCGGTGATCTCCTATGCACAGGACATCAAGATTGATGGCGATAGCGTGATCGTAGAGCGTCAGTTCGACGACAGATATCATGTGCTGAAAGCGAAAATGCCCTGCCTGATCACTGCTCTCGGCGAGCTGAACGAGCCCCGTTACATGACGCCCGGCGGAATCTTCGATGCATATAAGCAGGAGATCACCGTATGGGGAAGAGCGGATCTGAAGGATGTGGACGATTCCAATCTGGGCCTGAAGGGATCCCCGACGCAGATCGCGAAGGCATCCGACAAGGTGAGAAAGGGAGCCGGACAGATGTTTACGTTTGACACTCCTGACGAGGCAGCTTCCTTCATTACCGAAAAGCTGCAGGAGAAACACGTTATTTAATAAAATAAGAAAAGTGTGGTGAATAAGGATGAATTTAGAAGAATATAAGGGAGTATTTGTCTTTGCCCAGCAGGTTGATAACGTAATCAGCGGTATCGCATTTGAACTGATCGGCAAAGGAAAAGAACTGGCAAAAGATCTGGGCTGCGAAGTGACGGCTGTGCTGATCGGTTCCGAGGTGAAGGGGCTGGCAGATGAACTGGCTGAGTACGGAGCGGACAGAGTGATCGTTGTGGACGATCCGGAACTGAAGGAATACAGAACGGAGCCCTATGCACATGCGCTGGCATCCGTGATCGAGAAGTATAAACCGGAAATCATGCTGGTTGGCGCTACCGCCATCGGCCGTGACCTGGGCCCCCGCGTATCCGCAAGGGTACATACCGGCCTGACCGCAGACTGCACACAGCTGGATATCGGAGATTTCCCGCTGAATCCCGTTCCCGGACAGGAGCAGAAGCACAATCAGCTGCTGATGACCCGTCCTGCGTTCGGCGGCAACACCATCGCAACGATTGCGTGCCCGAATTTCCGTCCTCAGATGGCTACCGTACGTCCCGGCGTTATGCAGAGAGCGCCTAAGGTGGAAGGTGCCAAGGCTGTAGTGGAAGAGTTCAATCCCGGATTTACCCCGGATAACAAATATGTTGAGATTCTGGATATCGTGAAGTCCGTTGTGGATACTGTTGATATCATGGATGCGAAGATCCTGGTATCCGGCGGCCGCGGCGTTGGAAGCCCGGAGAACTTCAAGCTTCTGGATGATCTGGCAGAGGCGATCGGCGGAACCGTAAGCTGCTCCCGTGCGGTTGTGGATGCGGGCTGGAAGCCGAAGGATCTCCAGGTAGGACAGACAGGTAAGACGGTTCGCCCGAACGTATACTTTGCAATCGGTATCTCCGGAGCCATCCAGCATCTGGCAGGCATGGAGGAATCCGACCTCATCATCGCTATCAACAAGGATGAGACCGCTCCGATCTTTGAAGTAGCTGACTACGGAATCGTAGGAGACCTGAACAAGATTCTCCCGATCCTGACCCAGCAGATCAAAGAGGCGAAAAAGGCGAGCAAGTAAGAAGCATATGAATTTTGAGAGGAACGTTGCCGAAAGCTGGACTCTGGCCGGAGGCAGCGTTCCTTTTCTTGAGCGACGTTTAACCCGCAGGGCGTGCCTGTCCGGCATTTGGAAATGAGGAAAGGATGGTGTAAAATGAAGGATTACATAATCAGCTGCTGTTCTACTGCAGATCTTACGGAAGAGCATTTTCGGGAAAGAGGGATCCATTATATTTGCTTCCACTATGAACTGAACGGAAAAGAATATCCGGATGACTGCGGAAAGTCCATGGACTTTGAGACATTTTATAAGGCGATGGATGAAGGGGCGGATACGAAGACGTCCCAGGTGAATGTGGAAGAGTTCATCAGCTACTTTGAAGGATTTTTGAAAGAGGGCAAGGATATCCTGCACCTGTGCCTTTCCTCAGGAATTTCCGGAGTGATTAATTCGGCCCTGGCCGCGCAGAAAGAGCTGGCAGAGAAGTATCCGGAACGGAAAATCTACGTTGTGGATTCCCTGGGGGCTTCTTCCGGATACGGGCTTTTGATGGATCAGCTGGCAGACCTGAGGGATGAAGGAATGTCCATCGAGGAGTTGGCGGCCTGGGCAGAAGAACATAAGCTGGAAATGAATCACTGGTTTTTCTCAACGGATCTGAAGTTCTACATCAAGGGCGGAAGGATTTCCAAGACCGCCGGTTTCGTGGGAGGAATGCTGGGGATCTGCCCGCTTCTGAACATGGATGATGCCGGCCGGCTGATCCCCAGGGCGAAGATCCGCAGCAAGCGCAAAGTGATTCAGGCGATCGTGGACAAAATGGAGGAATGCGCGAAGGACGGTCTGGACTATTCCGGAAAATGTTATATTTCTCAGTCCGCCTGCATGGAAGATGCGAAGGCCGTGGCCAGCCTGGTGGAGCAGCGTTTCCCGAAGCTGTCCGGCAAGGTGGAGATCAATTATGTAGGAACCACCATCGGAAGCCACACAGGCCCCGGAACCGTGGCGTTGTTCTTCTGGGGGAAGAAGAGAGAGGCGTAAAGGCATGGCAAAGAATAAAGAGATCAAGACGAACGCCATGCGGATCCTGGATCGCATGAAAATTCCTTATTCGCATTATACTTATGCGTGTGACGAATTCGTGGACGGGATCTCGGTGGCGGATATGCTTTCCCTTCCCCATGAAAAAGTGTATAAAACGCTGGTGGCCCAGGGGGCTTCAAAAGAATACTATGTGTTCGTGATCCCGATCGAGGCGGAGCTGGATCTGAAGAAGGCGGCGCGGGCCGTAGGTGAGAAATCCGTGTCCATGATCCATGTGAAGGAGATCAACGCAGTCACAGGGTACGTCAGGGGCGGCTGCA